>ULSP01010122.1_pt1 | contig 23790 bp, 6 predicted proteins | sample 1956811 | NCBI WGS metagenome assembly ULSP01 (sample SAMEA4835711, study PRJEB28245) | human gut metagenome | biome: gut microbiome; material: fecal sample | place: Denmark | collected 2008
AATCTTGGAACAATAAATGTTTCAGGTATTGATATTTTAAATCCAGCAGCTAATAGTCCAGCGCAAGCTGCTTCTTGGAGAGCTAATAAAATAAATGAAAGTAGAGGTTTTGGTAAAGTTCCAGTTAACTCTAAGATGTATAGTTCTACTCTTGATAGAAATGCTTTATTTGATAAATATACATCTGGAAAAATTGATGAAAATACTTATAATATAGGTCTTGAAAAGATTAAACATGATGAAGATAATCTTACCAATCCAAGTTTATTAATGAATGCTGCTCTATATGTTGATGGTAAACGTGTTCCAGAAGATGAAAAAGCTCAATATATTGAAGAAATAACTCAAGCCAAACAAGAAAATGTTCTTAATGTAACTGTTGGTAGAAATCATGGTTTAGCTCAAACTGTTACTGAATTTAATATTGGTAAAGCTAAGAATAGTACTCCACATACCATTACGATGGTTGGAGCTAATGGTTCTACAGTTCTCCAAAGTTATGAAAGAAATACTTCTACTTTAGCTAGAGATGAAGCTACTCAATTAAACATTAGTGGAACTTCTAAGACTTTAGGTAATGGAGCTACTATAAGTAATGTTACAAATAGTAAAGCTATTTATACTGATGTTTATGGTAAACGAACTGATATTACTAGAAGTCAAGCTGAGAATATTTTAAGACGAGAACTTAATCGTCAAAAAATAGCTGACGATTTATATACAGGAGAAGGTGAGAATGTTATAACAAGTGATATTATTAAATTGTTAACTGAAGCTGTAGAACCAGTTAATAATGTTACTGTAGCACAAGAATTTAAATTTATTAAAGATAATTATTAATATGGATTTTGAAGAAATAAAAAATATGGCTACTAATGGTGCTAGTTATATAAATCCTAGCCCTAGTAAAAGTAAGAAACATCCAAGTCCTAAGATACTTAGTACTATAGACCCTAAGAAGATTGCTGAATTAGCAACTGGTTTTGCTGATAGAGAAATCAATGAAGGTCTTACTAGTGGTAAAGTTCTTACTAATCAAGCTGATAAAGCAGACCAACTTCGTCATTATGGAGTTACTCCAAATGCTAGTATCATTGACGTAGATAAGGTTCTTGCTGAGTCTCAAAGTAATCTTCGTAAGTTAGGTTCTGCTGTTAGTCAAGCAGTAGTTAGTGAAATTGGTCTCGGCACTGTAAGAGGTGCCGCAGACCTTTTTGACATTATAGGCAATGTAGTTACAGGAAATGCTGCTAATAACGATTATACTAACCCAGTTAGTGAAAAGATTAAAGAATGGCAAGATTATTTTAATACTGAAGTTGCTCCTATTTATGCTGACCCAAATTTAGATATAACTAATGGTGGCTTAACTGATTTTGGTTGGTGGGCAAGTAATATGCCAAGTATTATGGGTTCTGTTACTTTATTACTTCCTAGTACAGCTGTAACTAAAGGTTTACAATGGTTAGCTAAAGCTTCTGCTGCAAGTAAACTTGGAACTGCTACTCGTAATGGAATTAAAGCTCTTGTTGGAATAAATAGCGCTCTTGGTAAAGAAGGTAGAACTCTAAATAAATTTCAACAAGGAGTTAAAACTCTTGTAGATGCTCCTATTAATGGTCTTGGCACTAGAACTGGACGATTTGTAGAAACAGGTTTAAATGCTGCTCTTAGTAGAACTATGGAGAACTATCAAGAAGCACAAGGTGTGTATAGTGATGTATTCAATACATCTACTGATACACTTAATAAAATGACTCCACAAGAGTTTACAGAATTTGTCAATAGGAACCAAGATATTTATGATGAAGCTGGTGGTGATAATGCTAGTAAAGAAGATATTGCTAGAGTTATTGCTCAAAAGTCTGCTAATCAAGACTTCCTTACTAACTATGTAAATATTGGTTCTGATGTTCTTCAATTATATGGTTTACGAAATATGTGGAAAGGTTTAAAAAACGGAGTTAGTTCTTCTACTTTAACTTCTGCTGCTCGTAATGCTAGACGAACACTTGGTAAAACTCCTGAAGAAATAGCTGAAATGGAAGCTAAACAATCTTTTTTAAAGAAAGCTGGTCAAAAGATTATTGATAAAGCTTTAGATGAAAAGACTGTTATTGCTGGAGAACTTAGTGAAGGTCTTGAAGAAGCAGTTAACTATATTGCTCAAATGGAAGGTACTCATCTTGGTAATGTTTATCTTGGACTTGAAAGTGATTCAGCTTTTGATGATAGACTTCAAAAATATATGAGAAGTGGTGGTCTTTGGGATAGTGCATTCTGGGGAGTAATGGGTGGTGTTGTATTTCATAATTTAGGTAGTGGTTTTGGAAGAATTAGTCAAACTTTAAAAGACAGAGCTGATTATAAAACTAATGAAAGAACTGGTGAAGGTAAACCAAAATCTATATTTAGTCTTAGTGAAACTTCTGAAATCAAAGCTCGTAAAGCTAACATTGAGTCTTGGAACAATAGTATAGAAAACTATTGGAACCAAATGTCTCAAATTAAAGATGGAAATAATCCTTTTAGTGTTAGCAATGAAGATAAAACTTTCAATAACGATTTAGATAAAGAAGCTGCTGCTCAACGAGCTTATGATGAACTTCTTACTGGTATGACTTTAAATGCTGCTCATAATGGAAATCTTAATATGCTTAGAAGTTATATTGCTAGTGATGATGTTCGTAAAGCTATGGTAGATAAAGGTGTAACTGATGAAGCTAATTCTAAAACTGACCAACAAAAAGCTTTAGATAAGATGGATGAAGTTACTGCTAGTTATGAAGCTGAATTAAAGAAACTTGTCAATTTAAGTGAAGCAGTTAGAGTAACTAAACATACTGATGATATTCTTCCAATAGAGTTCTTACAAAGTATTGCTACTAATAACGTTGTTAATAAACAATACAATGATAAGATTAATACTCAAATTGATGAACTTGATAAGCAAATAGGTACTGCTTTTGATAATGAAGATATTAAAAATATCTTAGGTCAAGATTATACTCCTGAACAATATCAAATTGCTGCAAGTACCGCTTTGCTTACTAATGAACTTCGTACACTTCAAGCTGAAAGAAGTCGTCTTCTTAGTGATAAAAAGAAGATGAATAATATTAGTACTAAAGTTGCTGTTGATAATATCAATAAGCTTATGAATAAGTATCAAGATATGATTGATACTAATAGTTTAAGATATGTTCTTCACGAAGCTTTACAAGGTGCTTATAATGATGAAGGTAAAGTACAAAGTTTTACTAATCAAGCTAGTACTACTCTTGCTAATTTACTTAGTGGTACATCAAATTCAGGAGTTCTTCTTAATGATGAAAGTATTATTTCAGGTTTAAAGAACTTTGCTGAGAAGTTCTCTGTTAGTCCTAGAATTGCAGAATTTGAAAATCCTACTGATATAGTTAATCAAGTTAGAGAACATGGAACTTATCTCAGAAGGATTAATCAAAAACTTCAAGCTACTGATAAAATTGGAGTAAATGGAACTGATGGTACTCTTTCAGCTTTACTTGTTAATAAGACTGCTCTTGAATTAAGACGTGCTTATAATGAAAGTAAAATGGTTAATAACGCTGATGAACTTGCTACAGAGATTTCATTTATGAATAATACTATGAATGAAGGTCGTAAGAAAGCTATTGATTCAGCTTATGAAACTATTACTAAATTATCAGATAAGTACGGTAATGATAAATTTGCTGCAAGAATAGGTGATGCTATTGGAGCTTATTATCAAAGAAGTAAAGATGATATTGATTCTATTCTTGATTTTATGAATGAAGATGATAAATCTGCACTTAATGATGCTCTTGATGTTCTTAATCTTACTAAAGGAAAGAATTATCGTTTAGGAGAACAAATTCAAGGTTTCCTTAGTCTTCGTCAAGATATATTTGATAGTCAAGAAAGAGAAGAAAGTCATAATGTTAATAATCCAGATGATAGTAATAATGGTGCTGAACCAGAGAGTACAACTACTCCTCCCCCTAGCACGCAAACGACCTCAAATCCTGCGTCACAAGCCACTCAACCTCAGCAGCCTATCAATCAATCGGCAAGCACCCCACAGTCGCCTATAGCGCAAGGAAACACGCCTACAGGCAATTTGCAATCACAAAGTGCGCAGCCAACACTACGCAACGAAGTGGGTGAGCGGGTCACAGAATTTTTAAATAGTCATAGTTCTATAAAACCAACTAATATAAAAATAGATAAAAATGGTAATGTTTCTAATGGTGAACTTACTATTGATAATAATGCTAGTCAAGAAGATAAAGTTGCTTTTATGAGTAATGCAGATTTGTTTGAAAATCCTGAACTAGCTAATACTCCTGGTGCTACTGTAGAAAGAAATCCAAGTTTTGAATATGATGATAATAGTAATCCTATTATTATTCAAAAAGGAAAAATTGACGTACAATTAGTAACTGGTCAATCAAATGGTTCAATACCTTTTACGGGGGGGTCTTCTGGTTCTAATGCTAGTACATCTACACAAGATAATACTAGTACTAATCAAAAAACTGCCCAACAACAAGCTCAACCAGCTACTCAACCTCAAGTTGTAGATAGAGCTGAACTTACTGCTAATTTTATGGGAAAACTTAGAACTAGCGGTAAAGAAATTAAAGCAGGTAATTTAACTGCTGAAGAGTTTATTAAATCTCTTCAAGATGAAGGTATTGCTCTTGGAGCAAGTCAAGAAGATATTGACGGAGCTATAACCAGTGTAAAAGCTGTTATGAATAACCTTCTTGGAACTACTTTTGCTTCTAGTGTTGGTGAAGTTATGCTTGCTAGTGCAGTAGAGGAATATAAACCAAGTTTATCTTTCGGAAATGAATATAAAGATGCTGCTAATAATATGCTTAAAAATTATGCTTCTGAAGTTAAACTCAGACAACATAACGGAAAGTATTATGGTAATCTTGAAGATTTACTCCGATATATAAATGAACATAGTCCTAGTAAGAATACTGCTGATTTCATTTATAATAGTCTTAAAGAATATCTTAAAACTGAAGAAGCTAAAAAGCAGTTTGTAATGCTTGATGCTGATTCGGTTGATGATGCTGAATTTATGACTAATGTTCGTAAGACTGCTGGTGAACGTAGAGCCGAAGCTATTAAAGCTGGTACTCTTAAACGAGTTAATATTCGTGGGCTTAGTGAAGTAGTTCCTCCTGATAGAATTGATGCAAGTTTAGCAGAACTTGATAAAATTAAAGAAGGCGATAAACTTACTGTAAAGAAAGCAAACAAGCTTGCTACTAATACTGATGTTTTATTAGTTCAACATAATGGAGTTACTGTTGGTTGGATGGGTATTCCTACTTTTGATGTATCAACAGGAAGATATATTCAAGTTAACGATTGTATCAAATATACTGTAGGTAGGTCTGCTGAATATGATGGTACTGTTAAAGATTGGATTCTTTCTATAGCTGACCCAAAAGATGAAGATAGTAGAAAACTTAACGACCTTCTTTATAAAATAGCATTTGATAAGAAATATGATGGTTCATTTGTTGAGAAGTTTAAGAATAATCCTAGAGTTCAAGAAGCTGTAAAGAATGATTTTATAGTTATCAATGAAGATAAAGGTTTTACTTATGCTAAAGCTCTTGATGGTATGGTTAAATTGTGGAGATATAATCCTAATGTATCTTCTTTTAATCCTATTCCTGAAAGTATTAAATTGTTCTTTGATAATCTTAGAACTAGTTATCAAACTAGTTTAGCTTTGATTAATAACAATCAAGAACTTACTGTTAGTAAAATAAGTAAAGGTGAACTTCTTAGACTTGCTCCACATGGAACTCCTGGAGAAGCATTTAGATTTGCTCAACCTGCAAGTCTTGCTATTAGTAGTAAAACTGATGCTAGAATAGCTTTAGCTAGAAGTCTATCTCAAATTGAAGTTAGTGGTAAGCAAACTAATGATAATCTTGGTTTTAGAATGAACCAAACATTAATTGCTATCGATAATGGAAATGGTACTATAGATTATACTAATGCTTATCCTGTAAATTGGGGAGTCACTAACTATGAGAAAGATGGTAAACTTATAAATATGCCACATAGTAAAGTTCTTGCTGATTTAACTAACGCTATTGAAAATCAAATTATTGATAGACTTACTAATCTTCAGAAAGGTGATAGTTTAGCTAATTGGAATGAGTTTAGAACTTTTCTTGATACGCTTCTTGATTATAACAATAATAGTACTCTATTTAAAACTAGTGGTGTTTTTCATCGTAACAATGGACTTACTTATATTAATGCTGGAACTAAAGCTGTAGCACTTTATGCTTGTGATACTAAACGTACTGGTGCTCCTACACAACTTGTATTTATGGAACATGGTAAAAAAGTTAATAGTTATAGCTTGTTAGATAATGGAGCTGAAGCTGGTAAAGCTCTTGTTCAATTCCTTAGAGAAAACGCTACTGTAAACTTTGCTCACGAACTTCTTAGTAGTGATAATAATACTTCTATTCCTTTAAAAGGTTTTGTAAGTAGAAATGCTGACGGAAAACTTGTGATTAATATACCTGAGTATAATGGTAAAAATGGTTTTAATCATGTTGAAGAATCATATAATGATTTTATGATTAAGAATGATTTACTTAGAGTAGATTTAGCTCAAGTTGATGGAAGTAACTATTCAAGATTTTCATCTAATATGAAAGCTAATAGCGTACTTGAATTTACTGTAGGTGATGAGGTGAAACAAGAAGAAGAAAAGCCACTAGAACCCCCCCGTAAAGGGAATGTATCCACCAATACAACTGACCAAGTTAAATCTATTATTGAAAGTGATAGTAAAACTAAAGGTCTTGATATTGCAAAAGGTATTCTTCCTGAAGAAGCTGTAAACCTTCTTAATGATGCAGGCAAATTAACTAGTATTTTACCAGAAAAGGTTATCTTTGCAAATGACAGAATAGAAAAGTTTAGAGCTTCTGAAAAGAATAACAATATCAACGCTATGTATGAAAAAGGAGATATTGTTGTTGGTGATGATTTCTTTAAAGAAACTAGTGGTCGCCAAGTAAGAATACTTATTCACGAAGGTCTTCATAAAAGACTTCATGATTATGGTCCTTCTCAACACAGAAAGTTCCTCAATAATATGACTGAAATCTATGATGATTTTAGTAAAGCTATTGATGAAGACCTTAAAGATATTGCTGATGGTAATATTAAATCTGTTAGAGAAAGACGTAACTTTGAAGATACTTTAACTGACGAAGCTATAACAGATTGGCTTAAATACATAGACAGTTTCAAATTTAAAGAATATGTAGATAGAGGTCAACTTGATAGAGCTAAAGAAGAGTTTATCGTAGAATCTCTTACTAATGTAGAGTTCATTGGTTATCTTAATAAAGTCAAAGTAGATGATATTGGAGATAAATCTAGACATAGAACTGCTTGGCAAATGATTATGGACTTTATCAATAAATTGTTTAGACTTGATATAGCTGAAGGAAGTCTCAGAGAAAAAGAGTATAATTCGTTTGCTAAAGCTTTAAGTATAGATAAAAATGCTGATACAAATGTTCAAACTGAGATAGAACCTACTATAGAAGAAACTCAAGATGAACAAGTTGAAGATGAAGTTGTCGAAGATGAAACTCCTACTCCTGGAGCTGATAAAGACATAAATAATGGTGTTGATTTAGATGATGTTTATGATGATGATGATGATGTTAATCTATCCTCACGCTCAGAATATCCGTCCCTCTACTCGACAATCGAAAGCCTCCCAATGGAGCAACATTCGCAATTTGCCACTTTGCTTGCGTCAGGTGACATTTCGATTACATGCAAATAAGATTAATCACTCGCTGAGAAATAAGCCTCTCAGCGAGTTTTTAAAATATTAAATAACTTAATATAGATAGTTATGGCTAATAATTGTAGTTTAAAATTTAATGAAACTAAGGTTTACACCAACCTTAAAGCTGAAGTTGGAAACGATGATGTTTTATTTAACAGCTTAATGAGTGCAGTAATTGATGGTTCTAGACCATCTGGTTTTAACAAGGAATTTGAAACCTATTATGCTAATAATTATGGTTCTATTCCTAATACAAATGATGAAAGTAAAGAAGTTGCTACTGCTATTCAAAATTTTTATAAGAATAGAAATTTTAATGTAAATGAGCATACAACTGGTTCTGCTTTCATTTCTGATGTTAAGTCTAAAGGTTATACTAGTACTGCTGCTAAAACTTGTGGTATTAGAACCACTGGTAATTTGATGTTAGCATTCTATCATAACGATTTAATTAAAGGTCGTCTTGAAGAACATGCTGAAGATAGAAAAGATAATCTCGCAAATAGAGTTATAAATCGTATGTTGGGAGCTGTAGCAACAAATATTCTTGAAGCTAGAAAAGTAGAAGCTACAAAAGAAGAAATTGCTAAAGTTCGTAAACAACTTATGAATACTAAGAGTAATGATTTTATTAAGCTTGAGGATGAAGTTTCTAAAACTACTCCTCAACTTAGAAATCAATTTGCTACTCTTAAAGATATGCTTTCTGATAAAGTTAAATATTTTACTCAAGTTATTCAAACTGATGATAGACTTGGTGAAATTCGTTTTAAGAAAGATGATGATTTAAGTCAGCAAGAAGCAGATTGGAGTGAAAGTTTCGATATAGAAGATGATGATGATTTAAATATTAACAATGCTGCTGATAATGCAAGTAACAACGAAAAAGATACTACTACTGCTCGTTGGGAAGATAATGGAACTAAATCTGACTTTATGAAAGATTTTAGTTTTGCTGTTCGTAGTTATCTTTCAACTATTCCTAAACTTAGTAGTACAGAAGTAAGTGCTGACGGTAAATATCAATATGATAAAAGTAATCCTCTTGGAATGGTAGATTATATGGATTTTAAAGTCGTAAACTCTGCCATTAGAGGAGATATTGAAACTACTAATATTGATGCTTTTTTAAAGAAACTTGAAGATATTGCAGAGTCTAATAAAGAATATGCTGGTCTTGCTTATTTAGCTAATGACCTTAAAAAGAAACCAGATTTTGCTTATAAATTATTTCAAGTTTATAGAAGAAGAACTATAAGAAAACAACAAGTTCGTATCGATGATACTTCTGTTTCTCCTACTAGAAGTAATAATCGTGCAGATAAACTTGAAACTTTAAGAATTAACTATCTTAACGATATTAAGTCAACTGCTCTTAATATTATGATTGAAGATACTAATGATATTCTTGGAGCAATTAAAACTAAAATAGATGATTATAAGACGCTTCAAAAAACTAAAAGATTTGATTTAAATAAAGAAGCATTAAGTGCTGATATTATCAACGCTATTGCTAGTCGTTTAAAGCAATATTATCCTTCTCTTGATAAAGCTGCTATTGAAAGATTTGCTAGGCTTAATGGAAAAGTTGATGGTAAAGCTCCAAATATTGCTAATAATCTTACTCAACTTTATGGTTATCTTGAGAATACTGCAAAGTATGCTAACGAAACTCTTAATAATAAGCGAAATCTTGATAATAGATTTAAAGAAGCTAATAAGATTAAAGATAAGAAAGCTAAGAAAGAAGCTTTAGATAGTGTTCGTGAAGCTTATAAACAAGGCTATCTTTCTACTAATACAAAAGCTTATGCTCTTGAATTAGCTAAATCTTTAGCTCCATATTCTGTAGTTAATATTGACTCTAATTCTACTAATGCTCTTGGTAATCAGTCTGCTGACCAAATTAATGATAGTATGATTACTAATTTCCTTAATGCAGTTAAAGCAACTTTAACTGAACAGCAAAAAGATGGAAGCAAAGTTTCTACTGAACTTATTAATTATGGAAAGTATAAGTTCCAAGGAGTACAATATAATCTTAGTGGTATTCTTATGGAACATCGTGATGAGAATGGTGCTGTAATTAATTATGGTCTTTTCTACAAAGATAAAGACGGTAATATTCAAATCACTAATTATGCTAGAGATATGGTTAATATCTCTTTGTTCGATGGTGCAGGAAATCCTAATACTAAAGATAATGTTCTTTATTCAGGTATGTCTAAAGGAGATTATGTATATACAGGATTTGCTCAATACTTTAATGCAGAGCAAAATCCTAAGATGCTTATGGGTGATTACTTTATGCGTATTCCTTCTGATGCTCCAAAGAACTTTGTAGTTCATGCTCCTAGATATAAAGTTGATGGCTTGTTCTCTAAGATGCACGCTATTAAAAATGCTAAAGGTGAAGTTATAGCTAAAGAAGTTAGTGTTGATGATATTAATGAAAATCATCCAATAGTACAACAGTTTAGAAATATATTCAAACAGGAACTGTTGGATATGGTAAACTTTATCAACATTGTATTTGAAGTTAAAGAAAATACAGAAACTCTTGAAGATGGTACAGTTGTTGACCAAAGAGGAAGAATTGTATTTAATAATGACAATACTCCAATGTTTAAAAAAGGTTGGGGTTTAGATGCTGAGTCTGCTCGTAGAGTATTTGCTAATTATCATATAGGTAAAGGACATAAACATTTCATTGAAAAGAAAGGTGATGGTTGGGCATTTAATGGACTTCTTTTTAAAGATGATAGATTTGTTCTTACAGATTATAAAACTGGCAAGACTACAAAGTATGGTGACAAGTTATTAGAATATATGTTTCCTTCTCTTTACGGGGGGGCTAGAGATGGCTTTATTCCTTTCACCACTAATGCTAATGGTGAAGTAGAACTTAATCTTAGTGTAGACCAAGAAGCTATGATTACTAGAATGGTTAAAGGTTTTGTAACTGACTATTCTAATAATGCTATTAGTCGTATGAGCGAATACAAAGACTTTGACATTAATAATCTTATTAATGAAAAGAATAGCATTGATTTTGCTCTTAATCATAGACTTATGTATATTGCTTTTAATGATATATTTGAAGGTGATACTAAGTTCTATAAAGATACTCAGACTTTCTTGAAAAGAAGTAAAGAGTCTCAAGCTAGTGGTGTTCCTTATGGTTTTGTTGATACAAGTCTTGACCTTAGAGAAAATAGCACAATAGTCCAAGGAGCTTTTCTTAATACTCCTGAAGTTCAAACTAGACTTAAAGCTATTGGTCTCGATGTTCAACAGAAGACTAAGTTTAATGGTATTACTATTAAGAATACTGTTAGAACTAGTGAGGAATGTAAAGTTGCTAAAACTTATCCAGATGGTAAAGTTGAAGGAGAAGATGGTATTCTTGTAAAAGACTTAGTAAAGAATGCCAAACTTACTCTTGACCAAGCTAGGGATTTGATGGGTGGTCCTATTATGTATGATAATAATGGTAAGCCAAAACTTAATAATGACGGAAGTTACAGACGTAGTGGTGGTTTTAGTAATACTACTATTAACGATGCTCAATCTTATATTACTTTTGAAGAATGGATTCGTCGTATTGCTGGTAGAGGTCAACTTAATGATTATCTTCCTTTGATTGAAGCTATTCAAGATGAAAGTAAAGATATTCCTGCTGACTTACTGAAGAAGTTTGTGCAAGTACAGAAGAACTTCTACTATGACCAATATTATGATGAGAAACTTAATACTATTGCTCCTCGTCAAATTAAGAATGCTGAATTTGTTCTTGTTCCAAGATTTATTAAAGGAACTCAACTTGAACAAGTTTATGAAGCAATGAAAGCAAATAAGATTGACCAGCTTAATACTGAGGAAACTAGTAAAGCAGGTAAAGCTAGAGTACTTACTATCTTTGATGAGAAGACTGGTGAAGTTACTGAAGAGCATCTTAAAGATTTCAACAATAAAGCTGAAGATTATCGTGAGGAATACGATTATAATCATCTTTATACTCAGCAAGAAACTCCTCAACACATGAATGCTAAGAATAAAGCTGGTATTCAAATTATGAAGAAGATACTTGATAATATTGATAGTAATAGTCCTCTTCATGCTTATAAAGAAGATTTCTTCAATATGTATGTTGCTAATATTAAAGATAGTTTTAATAAGCTTGTTGATGAATTAAAGATTCCTCTTGATGAAGATGGTAATATTAAATTTGATGAAGCTGGAAATATTACAGGAGTAGATATGCAAGTATTCTTTGATAAACTCAAAGATGAGTGCATGAGACTTGGTCTTGATAGTAATATGATGGACTTTGTTACTCTTAATGCTAGTATGCCTATAGCTGCTAATGGTTGTCCAAATCCTGTAATGCCTACTTATCTTAGTAATGTTGTTAATAAGCTTGAGAGTATTTCCCAAGCTATGTTTAATAGTGCTATTACTCGACAAGAACTTCCTGGTTTCCATGCTGCTCAGATTACTAATGTTGGTTTTAAAGCTACTAAAGACCAAGTTAGTTATTCTAAAGAATTAAAGTATCATCCAAATGGAGAACGTTATATTGAAATAATGCTTCCTGCTAGTAACTTTGGTTTTGCTAAGAATGCTGATGGTACTTATAAAAAAAGTAAAGAAGAGCTTCTTAAAGAACTTCAAGATGCAGGTCTTGATACTCTTATTGGTTATCGTATTCCAACTGAAGGTAAACAATCTGTTTGTGTAATGAAAGTAGTTGGTTTCCTTGATGACGCTCAAGGTTCTACTATTGTTGTTCCTGATGATTGGGTGTCTCAAACTGGTTCTGACTTTGATATTGACTCTGTATATGGTATTCAATATAATACTTATATAGATAAGCATGGTAATATTCGTAAACAAGATTATTCTGAAAAACTTGATATTTACGATTATGCTAATTATGTAAATAGACATCTTGAGAAAGCTGATAAGATTAAAGATAAATCGGTTAAAGAAGCTTTTGAAAAACTTAATAAGGAAATAGATGAACAATTTGAAAAATCTCGTAAAGAATTAGTTGAAGAAGAAACTCAAGCTTATGATGTTTTATCCGATGAAACTAAAGAAATTCTTCAAGCTAGAATTGACAAGTTTAATAAAGCTGCTAAAAAGCTTGGTATTATGAGTTATAAACAGTATTTAGCTCAAAATGTAGAAGATGCTAATACTCGTGAAGCTCGTAATAATAGACTTCTTGATGATATGATTCATATTTTGCAAGCTAATGAAGCTCTTGAAGAGAACCTTTCTCGTTCTAACTTTGAGAGTATTATTGCAGCTCGTGATAAAGTTATGAATTCAATAGTTAAAGAAGTTCGTGAAGCTAGAAGTCCTTATGATTTTCTTGACCAAGCTGCTTATCAAGAAGATGTAATGAGTGGTGCTAAGCTTAAAGCGTTTAGTGTTACTCGTGATACTTTCTGTTCTGTATGTAATACAGTTCATCCTCATATTACAGATAAATATACTATTAAAGTTGCATATAGTAAAGATAAGTACAATCTTGAAGAACTTCAAAAGAGATTTGAGAAAGTAGAAGAAACCGATGAAGGTTATGTGGTTACACATAATACTCTTGGTTGGACAAATGATAATAAGAATGTAGATGGTTATATTCTTACTGCATACAGTTCTCAGACTACTGCTCATATTCTTGATGCTGTTAAGGAAGGTGCTATTCCAAATGTAAATGACTTTACTTTTGCAGTATATAAAACTCTTGCTGATATTGGTAGTAATTATGATACTGCTGTAGGTTTTATTATGCAACCTGCTATTACAAGAATTGTAAATGCTTATAATGCTAATAAATCTATTTATTCAGATAAACATAATAAACCAATAGAAGAAGCTATTAGGTCATTAGGTAAAGAGGTTCTTAATGCTTATCATATTAATACTGATAAAATTAATCTTGGTGAAATAATTGCTAGAGTTAATGGATTACTTGGTACTAAGTATAGTTTAGACAAGCATAATGATATTACTTTATCGCCTGATGAGTTAGCAAAGAGATTGCTTAATGATAAAAACCGCCCCGTAAAAGGAAGTATATATCAACATGATTGGGCTGTTCTTTTTGCTTATAATGATTTAGCTAAACTTTCTGATAAGATAGGTGCTACTGCAAGAGTTTGTAATCCTGATAGATTTGGTGCTAAACAAAGTATTTTCGCTACTCGTAAAGTATTTAATGATATTGCAGATTTGATTGAAGATGAAAATCCAGCTTTAGTTGTTGGAACTTCTTCTATTGTTAATAGTATCTATGCAGGTTATGACCCTACTAAAGGTTTAAGAAGTTATATTACTAGTAATGCTAAAAGTGCATATCCTAGTCTTAATGCTTTCTTAAAATATGCTAGTGCTCCTTCTATTCTTGTAAATAGAATGTTGTTTGATACAGAACAAGATAATTTTAGAATAGCTAATAGAGCTATTGAAGTTATAAACGGTAGTAATAATGTTACTGAGAAAGATTATAAAGGTTTTACTCAGTATATTCTTAATGCTGCTTATAAACAAACAGATGCTGTTGTAAATAACTATACTTATGATGTAGAGAAGAAACAAACTGTAGTAAATAAAGAATTTGATGAAACGGATGAAGCTCTCAGAATTATGGGTTATGGTTGTACTCCTGATTTTACTTTTAATGTTAAAAATGTAACTAATCCTACACAAGAAGAAGTAAATGCTTGGAGTAAACTTAGTCCTGCTCAAAAAATTAGTTGGCTTAAAGCTAATAGTGTTGATGCTGGTATATTCAATTATATAAATACTAATTTATTTAATGAATATGAAATGAATAGAGACGGTCAAAGTCGTCAAACTATTCGTTTTAACGAAGATGCTGTTGATAATGAAACTGCTTATAATCTTTTTGATACTGCATTTAGTTCAGATAATCCATTAGTTAAACTTGCTGCTATGGATATGGTTAAGTATGCTTTTGTCGCAGAAGGTTTTAAAATAGGTAGAGGTGCTATTAATAAATGTATTAAAAATACTGCTCTTCGTGATGAAAATACTTTTGTTCAATACAATGGTTCTAGAACTAGTATTATTGCTCAAATTAAAGCTCAAGTAGATAATGCAGTTGCTAGAACTGACTTAGTTGAACAGTATTTTAGAACTGACCCAGGAGTTACTAATGTTCCTCATAAGTTTATGAGTAAGAAATATAGTTCTATGTTCAAAACTGTAACTAGAGAAATGTATGAATTTGGTTTAGACGATAAAGACAACGCTATAGAATTTGGATTTGCTAGAGAAAGTAATGCAAAGTTCGTTCCAATACAATTTAATAACTATATTTATATTACTAAAAAAGAAGGTAACGAAAGCGTTACTAGACTATATAAAATTGTTTCTCCTGACCTTGGTTCTGGTATAGGTTTTGCTTATCCATTAAATGGTTTGGAAGCTGGTGAAGATAGAGAAGTTAGTATTAATAATGCTAATAATAGTGTTCCTCTTCCAAGTTATTATGAAGCAGTTATTGATAACTTGATGAACAGTGAAATTGCTGATTATACATTAGATGAATTAAATGAATTGTATAAGAAGCATGTTGCTACAACAAAAATCAATAAAGTCAAAGCTGTTACACATTTTGATATAATGTCAGATGCTAATAATGATAATGGTGGAGCTAAAGATGCTATTGATAAGATTATTAAAACTTTCAACGATTATGAAGGTAATAGAATTTTTATTCAGAATATGTATCTTTATGGTAAAACTAAATATGATTCATTTACTCCTCCTATTCATGTTGAAGGTGAAACTATTTCTAATGGTGGTGAACCTATTAGTATTAATGGAAACTTCTTATTTAGACGTGCTACTAAAGTAAGTATTGAAAGTCATAATATTCGTACAGGAGAACATATTGAGGAAAAACCTCAACTTGTTGAAATAGTTAGGGAAACTCCTATGGCTAGTTCTCGTGAAGAGGTAACTCTTGGTTCTGCAAGTTCTAAACTTGAACAAAGTCTTAGAACTACAACTGACTCTTTTGAAAAGAATATAGTAAAAGAACTTAATCGTAGAAGTGGTCTTGGAGATATAGAAGCTGGAAAACTTATGCGTCAACTTCGTGGAGAAGGATTTGAACAAAGTACTAAAGGCTATAAAGAGTTTAAAGATAGCGTATTCTATAGTGGTTATGCTTATCTTAAACATAAAGTTAATAGTACTCTTGGAAAGTTTAGTCAATTTTACAGAGATGAAAATGGTAATTACTTTGCTATCAATAGTCCTGAAGTAATCAATGTTATTAAGAATAATCCTGCTTTACAAAGACAGTTTCTTGAAACACTTGCTGATGCTAATGTTATTGTTGATAAATTTGGAATTATTAATCAGATTAAAGCTGATGAAATTGAAAATCCTACTTTGAAATTCTACATTGATGAAATGCAGAAGATGATTAAGGAACTCAGTAATAGTTCTATTATTGATGATGCAGAAGTTAAGTTTGGACTTGATTATCTTCAGAAACTTAGTAATGACCCTAATATTCAAAATGGTCTTATTAGTATATATGATGGTTTTCATTCTAGTGGTTGGCTTGATGCTTGGTTTGGTGATTTACAAGAACAAGGTAACAGTCTTGTTCAAGTAGTTACTAGAAAAGTAATGGCTGATATTCGTGCTAAAGAAAGTCAAGCAAAAGATTTTGCTGTAGCTTTTGGAAAACATTTTGAAGACATTAAAGCTAGAGCTGCTAAAGTTGGTGCTTCAGTTGACCTCAATAAGATATTTGATAAGAACGGAAATATAGTTCGTAATTATACAGATAAATTTGTTGAAGATATTAAAGAACTTAAACGTAATGTAGCTAAAGCTAGAGTTAATGTTCAAGATAATCCAATGGAATATATTCAAGCTAAACATAAACTTGATAAGTTCCTTCTTGACCACGTTAATCGTGAATATGTTGATAGTTATTATCAGAAACTTTATGATGAAGATGAATTTATTATTAATAATCATCCTCAAATTTATTCTGAGTATATAAAACTTCGAGAAGCTATTAGACAGATTAATAGTCGTAGAATTGATGGCGTTTTAAGTAAAGAGTTTGAAGATAAACTTGTTGAACTCAGAACTAAGATTAATGATTTAACTAGTCAATTTATTGGTAACGAGTATAAGCCGACTTACGAATATGGTTTTCCTGGTACTGAACGAGCTCCTGATGATAGCATTATTGTAACTAATCAAGAAGTTTATGATAACGCTCGTAAACAGTCTCTTAATGATGCTGTTCAATTAGACCAATATCTTAGAAGAATTAAAGATATTAAGGAAGAATATACTGCTAAAGAGGAGAAAGAGGGTTTCCGTGATATGCTTGATAAAATGCTTAATATTATTGATAATGCTGAAGTTAGAGATGCTAACGGTAAAGTCACTACTCCAGCTAGTCAGCTTGACACTAATAAAGAGTATAAGAAAGCTAAAGAATGGATTGCCAATAATGCTCATTGGTCAGTAGATGATGTTCTTAAAGTTAGAATTGAAGATGCTTATAAAAAACTTGGTATTACTAATTTCAAAGCTTCTAAAGCTAGAGCGTTTATTAAAGATAAACTAGCTAAAGGTGAACAGATTTATGATGAGTTTGGTAATATTGATGCTAGTAAGTTTACTAATACAGAGATTGCTGCAATTAAAGAAGACGTAGAACGTAATTATGGTACAACTAATACCTCTTTATTCTCTGATAGAAATCTTATTAATTCAGCTGAACCAACTAATGAAGCTGCTCCTAGTGAGTTCTTTAAAATGCTTAATAGTGGCGGTATGACTAATCCTGAGTATCAAGAGATTATTACTAAGATTAATAATATTACTCGTAAATATTATAATAGTGCTGCTAAAATAGTTGAAACTTCTAAGATGAGTATCGAAGATTTGAAAGCTCTTGGAGACCTTTATGATGAATTAGATAAAACTAAGAAACATAAAGGAAAAGGCAGTTACGATGCTTATCAAGCATATAGCAAGTATGCTAAAGAAAATGTAAACGAACAAGCTTATTATTCTGAAGAAGATGAAGCTAAGAAGCGAACTGAACCAGAGTTCTATACTTTATGGAAGCGAGTTAATGCTAGATATGAAGTTCTTAGAGATAAGAAAGGTAAAATAGTTATTGATGAAACAACTGGTAAAGCTGTTTATGATTTAACTAAAGCACCAACACCAAATCATTGGCTTTATACTACTATTGCTCCTAATGATGCTTATTGGGAAGATTTAAACAAACGTGACCCTAAAGAAGCAGCCAGACAAAAGAAAGAAGTTGAGGATAAAACTAAAGCTCAAGAGTTCCTTAGCAATACTCTTGAAACTATTAATACTCCTCAATATTACAAAGCTAAAAATGCTGCTCTTGCAAAAGGTATCGCTTATTATAAAGAATGGTATGATAACAATCATGTTTATAATCCATTTACTCATGCTTATGAAGCTCTTCCTATTTGGAATAGAACAAGAGTTATTCCTAGTATAGATAATGGTGAGTATTCTCCTAATTGGACTCAGACTACTCTTACTCCTAAAGCTCATTATAAGAATCCAAATTATATTGAAGGCTATACAGATAATGAAAATTATAAAACTGTTGAAACTGATGATAAAAATGGAACTACTCATGTTCCTGGTTATGATAATAATTTAGGACTTAATGAGTACGAGCAAGAAGCTAAACAATATATTCAAGATACTCTCATGAGTTTTGCTAAAACTGAAACTGCAAAGAGAGCTATTGCTAGTGGAATGGCTCCTCATAGAGCTAAGAAAGCAGAACATGATGCTAAATGGGCTGCAAAGCAAGCTAAAGAGTTTATTGGATTTAGTGATATGCTTCCTAGTGGTAAAGATAGTTGGTATGAGAAGATTGATTACTCTGAAGATAGAACTATTGATATGCCTATGTTAATGACTCAACTTAAAAATAAGGAGAGTGTTGACTTGAATAATATTCGTAGTACTAAACCGAAGAGAGAAACTTATGCTAGTGATGAAGCTTATGAAAAAGATTTAGAAGCTTATCAAAAACGTATTGATGAAGCAATTAAGAAAAACGAAGAAATACATCAAAAACTTCTTGATAGAGATTATATTGGTGCTATTCAAGATTTCATTAGTGCTGCCGGACATTATAATGCTATTCAAGACAATAAACAATTATTGTTCTATACACATAGAATGTTAGGTAAGATGAAAGCTTATGATACTAATCTTGGTTGGAATAACTTACGTAAAGATAGTCAAACTAGTACAAGTGATGAAACTTCTTATATTGAAAAAGCTGATACTCGTCTTCAAGAACAATTTGATAACTGGGTTCGTAGATTAGTTTATGACCAATATAAAATTCCTCAGAATAAGTTAACTAGAACTGCTAGTATGCTTCAAAGTTTTACTAGTGCTAAATTTATGATGTTGAACATTACGGGTGGTATTGGTAACATAACTGTTGGTGAATCTGCTATTGCTGGAGAATATATAGCTAAAGAGTACTTCACTCCTACAAGTTGGTTAAAAGGAAAGAACATGTGGAGACACGCTATTCCAAGCTTTATTAGAGGTATGGCTAACGAAGATAGTACAACACTTGCTGATGCTCTTGTTAAGTTTATGAATATTGTTGACTTTGATGAAGTTAATAATAGACCTACAGTACATCTTGATGCTGATACTGTTCTTAATAAGATTAGAGACTTTATGTATAGTCCTAATAGTATGGGTGAGCATTTTATGCAGAATGGTACTATGTTCAGTATGTTCTTTGATAATAGAATGGTTAAAGTTCCAGATGCTGAAAGTAATGGAAGACTTGGTTATGAAGCTATGACTTGGGAACAATATAAAAATAAGTTCCACGAATATGCTATGAGAAATATTATTGGAGGTAATGAAGAACTTATTAATAAATATGAAACATTTAAAAAGGATATTCTTGCTGATGATAATAAAAAGAAAGAGTATATTTGGAATCGTAGAGATATTAATACTGAGTTTGCTAATCTATATCTTACAAAGGAACAGAAGAAACAATTTATCACTGAAAGAAAGAAATTTGAGAAAGAAGCTAAAGTTAAGTTTGAAGAACTTCCTACAGTAATGGACCAAGTTGACCTTAAAGATGGAAGACTTGCTTTTAAAGAAGGAAGTATTCTTGCTGAACTTCAAGCTAAATCTAAAGATAAAGAAGTAGGTGATGGTTATATGTTCCTTGGATATATGAAAGGCAAAGTTATTTCAGTTAATAAGAAAATTCATGGAGTATATGATAAACTTGGTGCTGCTCAACTCGAAAAACAATGGTGGGGTTCATTAGCTATGCAGTATCATAAACATATTTATCCTGGAGTTATGAAGCATTATCGTAGAAAAGGTTATTTCAATGAAGAAAGAGGAACTAAAGAAATAGGTTGTGCTCCTGCTTTATTTGATTTCCTTACTACTCCTATCAGAAAACTTAGATACGAAAAAGAAATGTCTGATGGTCAAGTAGAAGTATTGGAAAGTCTTCAGGTACTTCTTAAAGGTTATGCTGAGTTTGCAATGAACTTACAAACTAATTGGCAGTTAATGCCGAAATGGCAAAGAGCAAGTATTGAACGTGCTGCTAGTGATGTAGTTGGTGCTCTTGGTGGCATTTGTACTGCTCTTGCTGTTCGTTGTATTTGGGACGATGATGATTTAAAAAATAGTCTTTGGGGTAATCTTATGCTTTATGAAGCTGATGAGTTAACTACTCAATCAATGATGTATAACATGTTGTTCTTACCACAACAGTTTGACCAATTATGGTCTAGTCCTATTGCAGGTGTAACTGCTGGTAAAGATATAATGGCTGCTTGTAATAATATCGCTGCTTATGTAATGGATGATGATTATGACCCTAATTATACTAGCGGTCGTTATGCAGGTCAAAACAAGATTATTGTTAAACTTGGTCGTCAAATTCCAATTTACAGAAGTCTTAATAACCTTGCTACTCTTGATAAAGCTAATAGTTATTATAAGACTGGTGATAATCTTCTTACTTTGATTAATATAAAAAATTGGGCTAATGATATTAGAGGTACTAGTAGTCTAGAACGTTAAATATTAAATGGTTATAGCCGCCCCGTAAAAGGAATGTATGGTTCATAATCATTAAATAAGTTTAATCGTAGTAAATTAAGTTCCTTCAACTGTTGGAGATATAAATGTTATTTGTATCTTTGCAGCAGTTGAAGGTTTTCTTGTTCTAAGCCAAAATGGTTTTAAAGTTTTAATGTATAAAGTTAAATAATGGCTGATAATGTAATTCAATGTTGAACTAGCGAGTTCATTCTATTCTCATCTTTAAACGGGGAATGAAGCAGTAAGTAATCGTGATGATTATTTACTGCTTTTTTTTTGTGCTTAGCAAAATGTGTTGAAACGTGTCGCCTAATGGATAAAAAAAAAGAGTAACCTAACCTCACGGTCAAGCTACTCAAGTCAATGATAAAATTTTAATCTGTGAACTACAGCCGCTGCTGTAATAAATAACAAACAACATTATAAACGAACTTAAATCATTATAGTATATAACATGATATTATAGCAAGTAACAAATTTAATATTTCAATTTCTTCTGTAAGCGGCTAATTAATTCAAGTAATATAATTAATCGAATCATATATGAAAGTCGCTTAGAAATCAATTAATATGTAATTGTGGGAGTTTCCCACTGGTCGGCATAGTTTAAACGCTCGTATGCCAGGAGTGGAAATAAGATTGACAAGTAAGGATTAATTGAAAAATTACACTTTAAATGACTTCTAAGCTACTTTAGTGTTACGGCTGAACAATTATTCAGGAGATTAGAATCACCCTCATATAGAGGATTTCAAAATGTAGGATTTGCCATATAGCTCAACTTAATTAAAAGGAACTTTAATTATATTACCATTTGCATCAAGATAAATAACACTATCTGTAGAATAACCATCATTAGTGGTATCAACATCATTAATTTCATAATAATCATCATTAATTCCACATGAATCGATTGTATCTACAGGTTCTGTATTATTAGTGTATTTTCTATTGTTATATGAACATGCTACAAGAATAGATACTATAATCGTTAATACAACGATAATATTTCTTCTATGTTTATTATAATTCTCATTCATTTTATTTAAATAAAAACTCCTAGTACTTTCACAAGCACTAGGAGCAATCGTTTAATTTTAAATTTTAGAAATATGAATACAATAATCAGTTTATAAATATAAATCTACATATCTTTGAATAACATTAACATGAGTACTACCAGTAAACTTAAATGTTACTTCATCGTCTCTACTAAATACAACAAATGGATAATCAAAAGCACTATATTGATGAAGTATTCTTTTTGGAACTTCATTAAAATCTTTGATTTCAAGAGTTATATTTTTCTTCGATTTGGCTAGTACTGTCTGTACGTTATTAATAATAATTGTACAACCAAGACAATTCTTAGTCGTTATTATCAGGATTTTTCTTTTCATTAATCTGACCAATTTTACTGTAATATTCACCAGCCATAGTAAATCTTACATTCTCATTTTCAAGCATTACACGATAAGTTCTTTCAATATTCTTCAAATCTCTAAGAAGAAGAGAAAGATTACCATACGTTACTTTACTAATCTTTGTGTTGTTAGCTGCATTAGCAAGATGCTTCTTAACCTTGTTAATTTCTACTACTGTTTCTGCATGACGATTAATCATACGAGCTACCCAATTCTTTGTCATTTCTACCATAGTTATTTAAATTTTAAAATTAATAATTATTTCTTTGCTGTAGAACCAAAACCACCATCACCTCTATCAGTTATGCCAAGGTCTTCAAGATTATTGACAGTTTCCCAACAAATTTGTCTATGATGAGGAATCTCAAGCTGACCAATAACATCACCAACCTCAATAGGTTTTGCATTAGTTATAATGGAACGGAATACAACAAAAAATTCTCCACGATAACTTTCATCACCAGTACAAGGAGAATTAGGTATTACGTAACCCATTTTGGTAATACGTGAATTAGGACGTAAAGTAAGTGAATCACGATATTCAGTAGCAACATGAATACCAGTTCCACATTTAACACGACCATCTTTTGTGATTTCAACACTAGTTGCAATTACATCACAACAAGCATCTGTAGCGTGTCCATAAGCGTGACCGTCTTTATCACCTTCACTCATATAATGAGCATACTCTGGAATTTGTGCTTTAACTTTAGGGTCAAGCCAAATCTTAACTGGAACAAAATCAATAGCTGTACGAAGAGCGTCTTTAAGTTCTTTTTCAGCCATTAATCTGTTGTCTGGAGTTTCTTTAAAAGCATTTGCATAATTAATAAATGCATCTGCAATACGATTACTTAATTGACTCATAATTTAATCAGTTATATTATTACGTTGTTCTAAAATATCTTTTCTAAGCTTTTTAATACTACCACGATAAATATAATTATGATTTATAATATAAGTATTTTTAGGAAGCATATTATTAGGAATCTTATCATAAAGACGACCTATTACATCTAGTTCTACTAAACGTTTTATTCCTTTACTTATGTTACTTTTATCACAATTATAATATGCAGCAATATCTTTATTACTTAAAGATATATGATTAACACCATAAGGTATATTCTTAGCTATATACCTAACTACCTTACGGACATAAGTATTTTCTTTATCCATTATTTCAAGTAGCGCATCATCTATAATTGCTTTATGTTCCATATAATATATGGTTTTATGATATTCAGTACCATCATCAGCCTTATCTTTAATTTTAAGACCTTTGAAGTCTAGAGAATAGTCATAATCAATACTATC
>ULSP01013990.1_pt1 | contig 22662 bp, 19 predicted proteins | sample 1956811 | NCBI WGS metagenome assembly ULSP01 (sample SAMEA4835711, study PRJEB28245) | human gut metagenome | biome: gut microbiome; material: fecal sample | place: Denmark | collected 2008
ATTTGATCTGAGGCGCACTCTCCACCTTGCCCCCGTAGAACCAGTCGCTGGAGAATCGCATGATTTCGTCGTTCATGCGGTATTGGATTTTCAGCAGGGTTACCACCTCAGGCTTGTTTTCGGCGATGCGCTCCATCAGGGTCTTGCCCAGTCCGGCTCTTAATGCCGCAATACTCTTTACGGTAGGCGGCAGCTGACAATGGTCGCCTGCCAGAATCACCCGGCTGGCTCTTCTCATCGGAATCCAGCAGGCAGCTTCCAAAGCCTGCGCAGCCTCGTCGATAAAGAGGGTACCGAACTTCATGCCTTCCAGCAGATGATGGGCTGAGCCTACGAGGGTACAGGCGATGACACGCGCCTCGCCAAAGAGTTCTGCGTTGATGCGGAGTTCTATCTCGGCAGCACGGCTCTTCAGCCTATCCATCTTCTGATGATAGTTTTCGCTACCCTTCTTTCTGTTCTTTCTTAATTCCCTGATTGCCTTGCGGATTGCCCAAAGCTGAGGGTAATCAGCATGGCTCTCAAAGCGGCGCTCGTAGGTGAAGCCCAGCATCTTGTCGTTCACGCGGGTCGGGTTTCCGATACGGAGCACGTTGATGCCTCTATCCACCAGTTTTTCTGATATCCAGTCTACCGCCATATTGCTCTGTGCACACACCAGAACCTGGCTTTCGCGCATCAGGGTTTCGTTGATGGCTTCTACCAGGGTTGTTGTCTTTCCGGTTCCCGGAGGTCCGTGAACGATGGCCACATCCTTCGCCCAAAGCACCTCGTTCACAGCCCTTTCCTGGGTAGGATTGAGCCAAGGGAACTTCATCGGTTCGAAGGAGAATCTTCCTGCCTTCTGATGAGAATAGAATAAATCGCGGAGATAAGCCAGCCGGTTGTTCTTCGCCTTCATCACACGGTCCAAGGCCTCGAACATCAGCTTGTAGCTGGTTTCATCAAAGGATAACTGTACGCCGATAGGATCGGTTGACTGCTGAAGTTCGAGCAGAGGGGCAGAATCGGGTACGGTAACCACCATTCTGTCGCCATCCACATAACTCACGGTTCCGGTGAAGGAGAAATATTTAAGTTCTTCACTTCCTTCACTTCTAAAGAACATGACGGGGCGACCGAACTCAAAATTGTGCTCGATATCCTGGTCAGAGGTTCGGAAAACCTCTATGGCTGTCTGGTTCAGCGAATTATAAAAGCTCTTTCCCACCTGTAGCGGGAACCAGGCATCACCTCGTTTCACCTTCCGCTGCATTCCCATCTGTTCGGTAAGCTTGCGGAAGGCTTCTTTCTCGGTATAATACTCCAGCTGGAGCAGGGTGCGTTGCTGCAATAATGCCTGAATTGGTGAAATCTGTTCCATATAGGGTGCAAAAGTAGCGTATTTCTGCCGAATATGGAAAGAAAAAGAGATAAATATGTTTAAAGTTCCTGCTTTATTTATCCCAAAGCTGATAGTCGATTACCTTATTGTCGTTGGGCTGAATGCTGTCGCTTGCCGAAGATGCAGGTTCTTGGGCATTCTTCTCCAGATGATAATAACTCCCGGTCAGGGCTGCCAGTAGGGCGATGATGAGGGCACAGAGCAGGAGCAAGGCGTGGCGGTAACGGGGCGTACAGGACAGGCGTTGGCGCAGTTGGGCGATGTTTTGCGGACGGCTTTGCGGGTCGCGGCAACTACAGATTTCTGCCATCTTGCTGAGCGCCTTATCGCCCGTAGCCTTGGCCATGTCGCCCAGAACCATGCCCAGAGAATAAATATCGGCACGCGGTTCAGCCTTGGCAGCTGGTAGCATCTGTTCGGGAGCAATATAGCCCGAAGTTCCGGCTGGCGATTTCAATACGCAGAAAGAATCGCTATCCGAGAGACCGAAATCGATGAGCTTCACGTTCTGCCCGTTATGTGTAATCATGATGTTGGAAGGCTTCAGATCGCGATGAATCATCTGTTTGTTGTGCATGTATTCCAGCGCATCCATCAGCTGTCCTGCTATCTTGCGGGCGAGTTCTGCCGAGAGGGCATTCTTCTTGATGAGCTGCTCCAGATTATCGCCGTCAATATATTCCATCACCACTACCGTGCCCAGGTTGTCAACCTTTTCCAGGTCGATGGTACGGCAGATATTGGGATGTTCCAGCTGCTGGCCTATTTCAAACTCCTTGGCGAGTGCCTGGCGGTAAATAGGGGTGTAGAGAAAATCGTTCTTGAGACATTTCAACATGAAACGCTTGCCGTATTTGGTGGCTGTAAAGATGCGTGTATGGCCCGAAATAGACACGTAGCATTGGTGGAGATTGCTGAATGCATCCTCCACAGGCAAGGGGTTTGAATTGCTCATCTCCTTGCTGATATCCTCGGTAAATCCCGATGTCGTTTTCTTCTTTTCTTCAGTTTCTTCCATGCTCACGGATTCCTCTTTTTCTTGATTACTGTTATTTTATTTCTCGTTGATGCTGATGACGGTAAGTCCACCGTTTCTGCCGGCTACGAACGAGGCTGTACGCTCGCCGTCACGCTCGATGTAGGGCAGGAAGAGGGGCTGTTCCTTGATGAAACAGCCTGTTACGAAGCGGTCGCCAGGCTGCAGCTTGCTGTTCTCTGATTTCTCTATTTCATAGGTACTGTCGCCCAGATAGCGGAGCTGCAGCAGACGGTTGGGACTCCAACCGATAGAAACAAGAGAACCTTCTTGCAAATCGCTACTTACCAGCTGGTTTGCCTTGAAGAAGGAACTGTTGTACTTGGTGCTTGTCTTGAGCCAATGGGTAAATTCCATGTAGTTCCGATGACCGATATATTGGGAAAGCACATCGAGGGTTACCATGCGTGGCTTGTGATTGTCGCTCACATAACCATAGAGTCGTTTGAGGGTTGATGGCGAAATAGTTCCACTTGCTTTCTTCTCCAGATAGAGTGAAAACTCTTCGAAGTCGGTTGTCGTGGCAAGAATCTTGCCGTATTTCTGTTCTACGAGTGATTTGAGCTCTTCTATTTCGGGTGTTGTCATAATTTATCTTTTAATTATATGATTATTCAACATTTTTATTCTTCTACTATATGGGTGAATTTACCCCATATTTTATGGTTCTGATAGCTCTTTTTCATGCCTGCAGGCACGTGGAGCACGCAGGTGGCGAAGAAGTCTTCTACCTTGTTGGCGAAGGCGTTTTCTTCGCAGTAAGGAATCATGGAAGCTGAAACATAAAGGTCGGTAAGCGGACTTCCGTCGAAGGCGTAGTTGCTGATTTGTTCTGTGTTGGCTCCCAGATACACTTTCGTGAGTTTCCGGCAGCCTTGGAAAACGCCTGTAGGAATCAGCTTGATGCCTGCCCCAAGATGTATTTCCTTTATCTGACTGTCCATGAAGGCGCCTTGACCTAATGTTTTGACGTTGTCTGACAGATAAAACGCCTCGATGCTGCATTCCTTGAAGGCGTAGGCGCCAATGGAGGTAAAGGCGGAAGGAAGGGTGTATTTGCCCTTCTTGCCCATCGGAAACCAGATGATTCTGTTGCCTTCTGCATTCAGCAACACGCCGTCCTGACTCTTGTAGTTAGCGTTGGCAGGCGAAACCGTAAGGGCTTCGAGCGCCGTGCATCCGCTGGAAGGGAGAATGCTACCTGCTGAGGCAGGAATTTCTATCTCGCGGAGCGAAGTGCAATCGGCAAATGCATCTTTCTCTATGGTGGTTGCATCGGCTGGGAGAACTACGTGGGTGAGCTTCTCGCAACCGGCAAATGTGCCTTGCACAATCTGGTTTTCTGCAGCTTCGTGATGATAAGGACCTACTATTCCGCCTGCTGCGAGGTGAACGTCGGTAAGGTCTATATCCGATAGCTTGCCGGGGGTGACTGCGTTATCGTTGTCGCGCCCCATCATCATTCTCATACAGCTGAGGTCTTCGCCGTTCAGGGTTCCGGCTATGGTCAACTGGGTATATTCGTAAAGATGATTGCCCATCAGCTGGATCAGTTCACCTGTTTCGTTTAGCGTAATGGCGTCGCTCGTATCATATTTGATGGCGGTTCCTATGGTTTCTCCTACCATATTCCGAGCGAAAGGCTGGAATTCATAGTGGGCATTCCGCTCCAGATTTCCGATGCGCAACTTGATTTTTCCCTTCTTTCCGTCAAAGTTTTCTACGATGCATTTCTGCTTGTTCTCCGGCTCGCCGGTCAGATAAACGTAGCATCCGGTTTCGGTCATCGGCTCGCCACCATCATCGGTTATTTCGTAGCTTACGAATGCGCTCATCGGTCCGTGGCTCAAGAGCGTAGCCGACGATAGTTTCGGACTTATATTGGGCTGGGTGGTGAAACTCATCATGTTGCTGGTTGTGGTTGTTCGCCCGTTGTTGCCCTGCAGCATATAATAATAGGTAGTGCCCGCTTTGAGTCCCGTCAGAACCAGCGAGACGTCAGCTCCCTGGGCATGAACCTCGCTGGTATTGAGGTTCATGCTCTCCGAAGTGCCGTATCTGAACAGGAGTTTCGGCATTTCAGTTTCTCCCTCTATGGTGGCTGATCCGTTGAGGGTAGCCTCTGTTCGGGTGATGTGGGTCGCCTCTGTGGTTATCAGGTGCGGTTCCAGATAGGCAGGCTTGTCGCTATTGCTGCAACCTGCCATCATCATGTTTCCTATCAGGAGGGCAAGAAATCTGATATTGCGTAATATGCTTTTTATGTTCATTTCTTACTTCTTTTGTTTTCCGATTTTAATACCTATGCCGATGCTGCCCTGCCATTGTTTCCCGGCGATGGTGATGGCTGAGGCTGCGATGCTCACTCTGTTGAACGAGGCGAGCACACCCAGCTGGGCTGCGAAGCCTTTGTCGGTAAGGTCTTCGTTGAGCAGGTATCCGCCTCCGCTGCTCTCGGTCTGCTGCCAGGCTATAGCGGCTTTGCCGTAGCCTACACCTTCGAAGAGACAGAAGCCATGCGTGATGTGGTGGATGGCTCCAGCGGTAAAGGTGTAGTTCTGGTGGCGTGTATTGCCTGTATAATAAGGTTTGATGCTGCTGCCCGGCGTGAAACCTTCTTTGTTGCAGGTTCCCTCTGTGCTGCCTATGCTCTTGAGGTTGCTGCTGGCATGGATGAAGAAGCCGTGGCGGCGCATCAGGGCGAAGAAGAGACCATAGGACGGTCCGTCTTCATGAAGGGATAGCGTGGCGAGCGTGTAGAGGGCGAGTGGCATCTTCTTACGTACTTGTGGGATGGCAATCGTATCTATTACCGTCTTTACCTCTACGATGGTGTCGTGCTTCTCCTGGATGATAGGAGTAGGCTTGGGCAGTTTCAGTTTCAGCTCGTAGGTCATTCTGCTTTCCAGCGGTTTGCTGAACCGGTAATCGCGGAGCACGCCCCATTCCGGATGCTTGATGGTGAGCAGTTTGGAGCCTTTAGGAAGATAGAGCCAGATTTCGCCCACTTTATCTTTTCGCGATACGATGCCGAGCGGGGTGGAGAAGGCAAAGTCGGAGGGTGCTTCTACCTTCACCAGGGCGCAAGGCTCATCGTTGAGGTCGCGCACGGGGGTGATAAAGGCACTCACGTCGTTGGGCAACAGGCGGAAACCTGCTACCGAAAACTCTTGTGCCTGAACGGATGCTGACCACAGGCTTAATATGAATAAGAGTATCATCATATTATTCTAAATTAAAGTCTTGTATACTGATTACATCGTCTCCGCTATGTACGGTTCCTGCCGGTTGCCAGGTGCGCACGTGGATGAGTGGCATGGACGGGTTGCGGAAATCCCAGAGCAGAAAGAGATAGCCGTCGTCTGCGTAGCGGTCGCTCTTGTATTGCTGCCGGAGGGTGACGCCGTAAATGCCGTCCATCGTAGGATGGCGCATGATGCGGAATCCCGAGAATTTCAAGTCTATCTTCTGGTTGGCTGTAAATACCTTCGCCAGTCTTGAAATATAGTCTTTCTTCGAGTGAATGGCGTAGGTTACCTTTGCTTCAGTCTGACACTTGTTGTCGTTGGCTACTGGTTTTATCACGTTTCCTACGATGATGAGTGCCTTGTCGCTAAATACCTGTTTCAGGAAATCTAGATCCTTGGTGGTATAGGCTCTGCGGAAATGTTCGCAGTAGTTGAGGATGGTATGGCGGCGTCTGGCATCGGTCTCTGTGAGTTTGCCCTGCATGATTTTCGAGGCTTCCTTGTAGAAAGGATTCGACTGTGCCATCGTCTTGAGATTTACCTGCGAAAGATGGCTGGTCTTTCCTGCTTTTGGTGCATTCGCTTGCCTGCTTGCCTGTTCTTCCGGTTGGTAATCAGCCGCACTCTTCGTGCCTTCTTCCGTCTCTCCGTTCATCAGCATCTGCGCCTGCTGCCTGTTGGCTTCCGGAACCGCATTTTTATTGTCTTCTGTGAATACTACCATACCCTGGCGGTCGATAAATCCCTCTCTCTTAGAGTTTTGCTCGCGGAACCGGAGCTGCCCGTTACGGAAACGAGTGTCTAGCAGACAACCACGCAAAGGGATGGTAAACAGCTCGTTACCGTCTGCATCTTCTACCACGTATCGCTTGCCTTTCGCGCCGTTGTCCTGTTCTACAAGTTCCAGTCCTTCGTTCACTCCGTATCGGATTTCCTGACAGTTGCCTTTATAAACGGCAGAGGGCAGCAGCCACAAGGCTGCCACCCATCCTCCGAGAAGGAATGCTAGAAGGGATAATATCAATACCGTCTTCTTCATTTATAATTCTATGTATTCTTATCATTCATAGCCCTTCGGGAGAAAGGCTTTCTTATTTATTTCCCCCAGTTCTGAATCTCGCCGCCTATCTCTATCTTCACCTGGTCTGGGTTGTCAGAAATGATGAAGTTGACAAGATGTTCGGTTCCGGGTTTAAACTGGAATCTGCTCTCGTAGAGATAACTTACACCTTTCATTACCACCTCGATGAGTGGTCTTCGGTTTTCGATGCGTTGAGGCACGATGATGGCCGAGTAGATGTAGTCGCTCTCCTGATGGGCGATGATGCTCTGCTGGGTTCCTTTCACATAACGGGTTGCCACGCCTGCCTGAAGGTCGATGGTGGCTGTAGGTACCGTGCTGTGGATGGTTACCTGGGCATGGGTAGGCATGTCTCCCTCAAAGTCTTCGCCCTTGATCAGGCGTATCTTGAGCTTGCTCATGATGTGCTTGAAATTGAGGCTGATAGGGGAGTTGGATGCCTGGATGTCCTTGCTGGTGGCAAAGAGCAGGTCGCTTGCCTCGTAACCGCCGGGTGCAGTTGCCGTCTTCGGGGTACTCTGGTCGAGGGCTACGCTGAAAGGCTGGTCTGTCGTGCTGCTTATGCCCTGGATGTATGGGTAGTAAGCGTAGGCGTTGTAGGTGCCTTCGTCCCAATAGAGGGTGCGTGCGGCTTCCCATTTGCTGCCATCGTAGGTGAGCGCTTCGTTGTTCACGAGATTGCCGCCTATTTCGAGTGGAGCCTTGCTTTCTGCCACGTAGAGACCTATCTTGTCGTTTGACTCGAAACTGGTTGCCGTGGCACGGCTCTGGCCGGGATAGTTTACGGCAAAAGTCATCGGCGTAGATTGGGCATCCTTGTAGCGGGAGGTTGTTTCCACCTCCTCGCTACATGAAACCATTCCTAATATAGCCAACGCAAAACTGGTGTATCTTATTATATGTTTCTTCATTTTTTTCTTGTTTTAATGGTCCATATTCTGATTTACCTTGCCTTCGCTCTTAGCGATGCTTTCTAACCTTTGCCATTTTCAGCGGACTGCCTTTATGGAAGACTGGAGCATGCTGGTAGGTTCCGGATGTGCGTTGGTCGCCATTGCCGCCGAAAGCACGGCTCTCTACGATTCCCGCATCCCGCTTGTCGTTCTTAACGAAATCTTCGAAACTGTAGGTTTCTCCGGCATAAGCCTTGATGCGCTTCACGATACTCTCACGGCTGATGGTGCTGTAGTAAGGAATATCGTTGTTCATGCAGGAGTTCGGCTCCGAACGGAATACGCCTCGGTTGTGCATGTAGCCTCCCTCGTAGATGTCTACGATGTCGCTATATCGGTTGTCGAAAATCAGATGACTCCAGCCTACGCTATGCATCTTGCCGGTAAGTTCCAGGTTATCAAACCAACCAAGCGACTTGGCTGCGTTGAATTCAAAAACGTGTCCGCAGCAGGTGCAGTCGCAGAAATCGATGAAGGCGTTGTGATAAATGTACTCATCGCCCAACTTTCCGAATCCGTGTCCGCCTGCCTCATGCTGGATGACGCCACGGGTATCGAGTGGATAACCATAGGTGCTCTGAGGACAGAAGGCAATAGCCGAACCGTCTTCCCACATCTGGCAGATGCCGCCGTAATCGGTAGAATTAGGAACCATGATGATCAGGGTCTGATTCAGATTGCCCTTGTTGACGGTTGGAGCGCCCAGAGCATAATCGAATACTTCATCATAATCTGCCTTCAATCCTACGCCACCGGTAAAGGTGGTATTGAATCGGTTGTAGCGGATGGTGTTCACGGTTCCTACGCCCGATTCCGTAGAAAGCGGAATGGCGGTATAAACGTTGAAGTAATCACGGTAAGTCTTGTAAGGCTCGATACCGAAGAAATACTCCACTTCCTGCTTGATATCCTTCAGATATTTGCCGCTGGCAATATCCTTTGCGCTAAAGCCGTCGCCGAGCAGAACGATGTTGATTCCACCATTATTGCCCTTGGTAGCCTTCTGCAGGGTAATCCATTCGTCCTCGCCATATTCATAACCATACTGCGAAACGCTACATTCGTGGGTATAGTCTTTGTCTTTCAAGCGGAATACCACCTTTCCATCACGGCTATCAGCATTCTTAGCCATTCCCTTGATGGTCAAAGTAACTTCTGTCTTCTTGTTGCCGCTGGCAGGAGAAACCTCACACCAGTCTGGCTTGCTGGCTACTTCCCATTCACCTTCTGCGTTAATCACCAGTTTCTGCTTATGCTCCGTGCTCAAGGCACAGGCTACAGATGGACGGCAAACGAGCTCATGGTGAGCTGCGATTCGCTTGAAGTCGCACCAGCCTGGTGCTGATTGATATTGGGAAATGGCAGACTCTGGGACTTCGAGAGTGAAGTTGTCCTTGGCTACGCCATCGAAAACTTTATCTTGTACATAAGCAGGCATATCACTTTTACAAACGATACTATTTATACCATAGCACCCTTGGAAAGCTCCCCCATCTTCGTTGTAACTATTTTCTGCCCGAATGCTTTCCAAACTCTCTGGAAAGACGAGACCTTCTATCATTCTACAATTTGCAAATGCTCCAGCACCAATCGATTGTAAACCTTCTGGAAATTCAACTATACCCATTAATCGCCAGTTGTTGGCAAATGCTCTTTTACCAATGCTTCTAATCGTTTTTGGCAGAACAAGTTCCCCTGAGAAATCACAACCATTGAAGACTTCGTCAGCAATAACTGTTAAGTTTTTCGGCAATTTAAGTTCGCCTTTTAAGGCACAGCCTTGGAAACAGTTGTATCCAATAGACGTTATACCATCAGGAAGAGTTAGTGTTCCATTCAGATTGTCACAAAACTGGAAAACACTAGTTGGTAATTTGTGAACACCTTGCGGTATTGTAATACTACCAGTTAAGCTTTTGCATCCATTAAATGCTCCATCGCTAATTTCTGTAAGTTTTTCAGGGAACCTTAACTCTCCATGTAAGCCTTCACAACCAGCAAAAGTGTTATTGCCTGCAATGCATTCGAGGTTATTTGGCAATATGAGTTCACTTGTAAAACCACAATACGTGAACACACCTCCATACCACCAAAGGTCAATACCTCGTCCTAAATATTTGAGTGTACTTGGTAGTGAAAGAGTTCCATTCATAGAACGGCAATCATAGAATGCACCGACTTCTATTTCCGTAACTCCTTCTGGAATAATCAGAGAACCCGTTATATTTTGGTCGTCTGCAAATGCAGCAATTCCTATTTTAGTCAATTTGTCAGGAAGAACAAGAAGATTTAAAGATTTCTTGCCTCGTAATGCTTCATATGGAATTTCATAATCATTATGCGGATACACTCCTTGAGCTCCACCTGTCAATCTCTGTTCTCCACCTCTAATAATTACTTCCTTTAAATTCAATGCCGCAAGATTCTCCATAGAATCTCTCATAAAATAGAAATCCTGTGCACTAATTTCACCAGTAATCTTTAGATTCTTAATCTTGGTATAGTCCTTATTAGCCGCAGCAATCGCCTCTTTCAGATGCCCTTTCGTTGAGTTGATAACCACGTACTCCTTCGCCGTAGCATCATGGCTTACCAAATCATTCTCCCAAGGAGTAATGCTTTCGCTTACCAAAGTAAGTTTGTAAGCGCCGCTTCCGGTCTGCTTATCTACTTTGATACCGAAGTTCATCATCTTGCCAGATACATAGGTAAATGCCTCGTTCTTAGTGAACTTGTAAGGCACGCCGCCGATGGTGATGCTGAAGAGGGTTGTGCCGGCAGCCACGGTTTGAGGAACCACGATGGTGCGCCACTCGTCTTTAGTACGAGATGGGATGGTCATGGTGTTCTCTACAGCACCTGCAGTCTTGATATCGCCAGTAGAAAGGTTGATGCTTGCCTTGCGGGCTACGTTGGCTGTCAGAACAATCTTCTCCAGATTCGCCCATTCGCCCTCGGCAAAACCGGAACCCTGAATCAGGGTAACGCGGGCATTAGACATGCGATGCGCCATAGGCAAACGGATTACGCTGGTGGTAGGAGTCACATCCGACACCTTGCCCCCAGAGAAAATCGCTCGCTTCGTAGCCACCCATTTCGCCATTCTCGGTAGCCTTGCTCTGGTCTTTCTGTACTTCAAACTGATAATCCTCTATGCTCTCAGGGTTGGCAAACGGATAGTAACCATACACATCAATATGCGTATGCTTGTCTTTCCAGAAAAGGTCATAAGCGGAGTTCCACTTATAGTTAGGCTCATCGAAAGTGTGGCGCACATTATCGCCACGGTTGCCGTTTACCTTCAAGGTTCCCGGCTTGTTTCCCTCGTAATCTACGATATAAACGCCCATCACATCGCCGTTGCAGAAACCGTTGTCGTTGACGCGGGTTACGGCAAGCTGGTCGATATCGCCCGAGAGTTGGATGCGGTTGCTGTCGTGCTGCTCGGTCTTGTCGCCGAAGAAGTCATCGCTACAGCCTGTCAGGAGCATGGCTCCTGCCGCAAGCAGATATAATAAGGTATGTTTTACTTTTTTCATAAATAATTCGTTTGGGGGAGATGACTTTTCTCTAGAAGAAAGATCATCTCGTATTATTTCTAGGATAGAAAATCGTCTGTACTTTTTTATTCGGCTGTACCACCATAGTCGATACCGTCGTCTTCCCACTTGCTGATGTTTACATTCACGCCGTTGCTGGTCTTGCTGAGCGTAACGGTAAACTTATGCTTCTTGCCAGCCTCGAAAGCGGAAAACTTGGATGACTTAGGAAGATTGAAATCTCTGCCGTCAACATTTACGGTAATGAGATTTCCTTCGCCTACGGCTTGCGGAATGATGAGCGCCTTGTAGCTGTTGCCTTCTTCCTTGAGCGGAATGAGGTCTGTATCATCGCCCTTGGCTGTTACGGCACCTGTAGAAAGATTGGCTGTAGCCTGTGTCTTTAAGCGGTTGATCTTTACGCTAATCTTGGCTGCAGCAAGCGAAGCCTCTGTAAATCCGTTTCCTGCCACGAGTTTGATAATCATCTGGCTCAACACGTGTTTGGCGTCTATCTTCACGGCGCTTTCTGTAGGAGTTGCATTTGTAGTCTTGCCTATCAGAAGTTCGCTAGCCTTGTAGTTCTCGGTTGTACTCTGGTCTGTATTTACAGTCCAAGGCATCGCCTCTATGTTGCTGATAGAACTTGTATATGGATAATAAATGTAGAAATCGGCGGGGGTGCTGTTGTCTTTCCAGTAGGTTGGAGTTGCAGCCTTCCAGGTTCCATCATAGGTGAATTTCGTGTTGTCTATATAGTTACCTGTCGTTTGGAGTGTCGCGGCAGAGCCGTCGGCTTGATGGTTGACGACAAACAGGCCTATCTGGTCGCCCGCTTCGAAAGCCAGATCTGTAGCACGGCTTTGTATCGAAGTGCTGATGTTGATAGGTACTTTTGCTGCAGGGGTAGGCTTTGGTGTCGGGTCCAGTTCGGAACTGCCACCAGAGCATGCGGTTAACGCGAGTAGCATGCTCCCTACGATTGCTAGATGCTTCTTCTGTTTCATGATTTCTTTGTTTAATATGATTACTTTTCCTAGGTGTATCTGGAACTGTCAGTTTCATTTACTCTGCAAAGGTATGAAAAAATGTGGTGTTATACAAGTTCATAATGGTCCATATATGGAAAAAGTTGCTAAACAACATATTTTCAGAGGGTAAACTCAAAGCAAGAAGGCAGTTTCCTGCATGTAGGAAACTGCCTTTCTCTTCAAAGTGGGGATTGCCCCGTCTGTTATCTGATGATTTTCATTACATCTTCGATGGTGCGGTTGAATGGTCCGTTGTGCTCCAGTTTGATGGTACACATGGCTGCCGCAAACTTGCCGGCTTCTACCGGATTGGCTCCCTGCAGGCGCTTGTAGAGATAGCCTGCCGAATAGGTATCGCCGCATCCGGTAGCATCTACTACTTCATGAGGAGGATAGGCTGGAATGTCGTAGAACGTATCATCTACATAAACCAGCGACCCCTCGCTACCCAGGGTGATGATAACTTCGGCTACACCCCAGGCATGAATCAGCTTGGCGGCTTCCTTCGGGTCCTTCAGTCCGGTAATGGTCTCCATTTCGGTCTCATTCACCTTCAGATAATAGGTGTTCTTGAGCACATCGAGCTTGTCCTTCCAGTCGATGGCGTAAACTTTCTCGTCTCTCACCTCGCGCAGATATCCCTGCACATCGATGGAAACTTTTCCCTTCTTGGCAAGAAAGGCAACCACTTCTGGCGAGAAATCATCGCTCAGCAGACTGCCCAGGTGGAAGACCTTGGCCTCTACATGCTCCAGCTGCAGGATGGTGAAAGGATCTGCCTTGGCAAGCACACGCTGCTTACGGTCGTTAGGATTATCGCCATAAATATTCTCGAAGAAAACCGTATTGCGCGATGGGTTCAAGGTGACGTCTATTCCAGCCTTGAGCATCTTTTCAACCGGTTCCTTCTCGGTAGGATCCATCGCCGTAATGAGCGAGAAACTTACATCCTTTGGCAATTGGTTGATGGCGTAGGCAAAATAAAAAGAGGTGCCGCCAGCCATGTAAACCGTACTGCTCGGGGTCACGATTTTATCCTTTGTTACGTGCCCAATACAACAAATATCTTTCATTCTTATTACATTTTGCGGATGCAAAGGTACTGCAAATCGAGAATAATACAAAAAAAAATGGGAATTATTTTGTTTTGTTCGCATTTTAATGTACCTTTGCATCAAGAAAAAGCAATTTTAAAATATTATCTAGAATAGATATAAAGAAACATTATGTGGTTTGATAATTTAATCAACGTGCATTCGGCGGTGCAAGGCATCGTCATCCTGTCTTTGATTTGTACTTTGGGTCTTGCCCTCGGCAAGATTCATGTCAAAGGAATCTCCCTTGGCATAGCCTTCGTATTCTTCGTGGGTATTATAGCGGGTCATCTCGGTCTCTCTATTGACCAGAACATGCTGGAGTTTGCAGAAAGCTTCGGTCTTACCATGTTTGTGTATGTGCTGGGTCTTTATGTGGGTCCTAACTTCTTCGGTTCGATGCGTCACGAAGGCATTTCGCTCAATCTCTGGAGTCTGGCTGTCATCCTGGTGGGAACCTTGTTCTCGCTCGGCTTGTGCTGGATTTTGCCAATCAGTCTGCCTGATATGATGGGCATCCTGTGTGGTGCCACAACCAATACGCCTGCCCTTGGTGCTGCCCAGCAGGCGTTGCAGCAGTTGGGCTTGCCTAGCGAAGGTGCGGCTCTGGGCTGTGCGGTTACTTATCCGTTGGGTGTTGTGGGCGTTATCCTGGCGATGATGCTCTTGCGCAAACTCTTTGTGAAACCGGAAGATCTGGAGATTCGCAATAATGATGATGACGACCATACGTCTGTCGGACAATACGTAATCGTGAATCCTGCCCTGAACGGCAATACCATCGCAGAGATTACGATGATGACGCATCGCAAGTTCATCATCTCCCGTGTGTGGAGAGGCGAACAGGTGATAGTTCCTCAGGCTGATACGGTTCTTCATACGAATGATAATGTGCTCGTGGTTACCAATAAGGACGAGGTTTCGGCGATGCAGATTCTCTTCGGAAAGAAGGTGGATAAGGAGTGGAATAATGATAAGGTAGACTGGAATGCGATTGATGCGAAGGTAGAAAGCCGCATTATCGTTGTAACCCGTCCGGGACTGAACGGTAAGCGCCTGGGCAGTCTGCAGATGCGAAATTCCTATGGCGTGAATGTGAGCCGAGTGCTTCGTGGTGATATCCGTCTGCTGGCTACCGATGATCTCCGTCTGCAGTACGGCGACCGCCTGACGGTAGTTGGCGACCCTACGAGTATCGACCATGTAGAGCTGTTCCTGGGTAATGCCGTAAAGACTCTGAACGAGCCAAACCTCGGCGCCATCTTCCTCGGAATCATTCTCGGTCTTGCTGTGGGAACCATTCCTCTGGATATTCCTGGAATGACGGCTCCTGTACGTCTGGGTATTGCTGGCGGTCCTATCGTGATGGGTATTCTGATTGGTGCGCTCGGTCCTCGTGTGCATTTCATCTCTTACATGACGCGAAGTGCGGGTCTGATGCTGCGAGAACTGGGTCTTGCCCTCTATCTCGGTTGCTTGGGTTTGGCGGCTGGTGGACAGTTCTTCGAGACGGTAGTCCGTCCGGAAGGTTTGATGTGGGTAGGCATAGGCTTCCTCATCACGGTTGTGCCTGTGGTTATCGTAGGTCTCATCATCCTGAAGACCAAGAAGTATGACTTCGGCAGTATCTGCGGAATCCTCTGTGGAAGTATGGCGAATCCGATGGCGCTTACTTACGCCAACGAGACGCTGGATGGCGATACGCCAAGTATCAGTTATGCTACGGTTTATCCGCTCGGCATGTTTATCAGAGTGGTGATAGCTCAGGTTATCGTGATGTTCTTTGTCTGATGTTACGATGTTTTCATCTGTTTCTGCGGATTCTGTCATCCGCAGATATGAAGAAAGGCTGGTTTCGGTTAGAAATCAGCCTTTCTTGTTACAGTCATTTTCTTTCCCGTCATCGGGTGCTCAAATGTGATTTCCTCTGCATGAAGATGCAGTCTTGTTGCCGGCTCGTTGCCATAGAGCGGATCGCCGATGATAGGGGCATTCAGACCTTCCTGATGAGCACAATGCACTCTCAGCTGGTGCGTTCTGCCCGTTTTAGGATAGAGCGCCAGGCGAAGATGGGTATCGTCAATACGCTCTAGAACCTCGTATTCTGTAATGGCTTCCTTGCCCTGTTCGCGGTTTACCATTTGTCGTGGACGGTCTAGGAAATCTGCTATCAGGGGGAGCGAGATGTAACCTCTTCCGCCTTCAGCTTCTTTCAGAATCCGGTTGCACGATTCCTTGTCTTTTCCGCAAACGATGGCTACGTATTTCTTCTGAACCCGATGATTCAGAAACTCCTTCTGCAGGCGATGATAGGCAAATTCGGTCTTGGCAACAATCATCAGTCCGCTTGTTGCCATGTCCAGACGATGGACGATGAGCGGACCGGTAGCTTCCTGATATTTCCTGCGCATCAGAGCGTAGACGGAAGGCTGGGCTGCATCTTTCCCCGGAACCGAGAGTAAACCTTCGGGCTTATAGATGACTGCCAGTTCACGGTCTTCGTAGAGCGTTTCCACCTTATTATATATAGTAGTTTCGGTCTGTTGGGTTTCAAAGACTGTTTTAGGCAGCATCCAATGTAGTATCGGTTTGCATTTTCCGTTGCAGGCAGGATAAAACTGAAGATGATGTCTGATTTCTTCTTTCGGACTCTCTCCCCACCAGAACATCGCCATCTGCAGAGGCTTGTAGCCATGCTGGTAGGCATATTGCAGCAGTTTCGGTTCGCAGCATTCTCCACTTCCGGCAGGTGGAATCTTAACCGCCTCGTCCTTGAAAATCTCCAGCAGGTCCTTGCTTTCTCCTTCCGCATTCAGCATCTTGAATTTCGAAAACAGCCATTGCTGAAGTTCTTCAGATAACTGTTTGCGGAGCTGTCTCGCACTTTTCAAATCCTTTTCGTAGTTTTCATATAGCGTTTCGTACGCCGTCTTTTCGTTTATCGACTTTTTCAGCCTCTTCAGCTCTGCCTTCATAAACTGGCTCTCTTTTATCATCGCTTTCTCCTCTTCCTCGCTCAGGGGCGTTCCTGCCGAAAGGGCTTCCTGGCGCCTTGCATCTCGCTTTTCCTTTGCTTCTTTTATCTTTGTCTGATAGTTTGCGATAACTTCCTGGCGCTTTTGCTGCAAATCATCAATCAGGTTTTTCGCCTTTATCAGGTTTTCGTTGGCTTCAAACTGTCTGATTTGCTGGTTCATTTCCGAAATCTCAGCCTCATGTACCTTGAAATATCCGTCGGGTTGAAGATAATCGAAAACGGCTGGCACAAAACCTTCCCAGTCGCTTCTGCCGCCAATCTGTCCGCTATAAGCTCTCAGATAGCCAATCTTACTGTTATCGGCTTCTACGATAAGTACGCCGAACATCTTTCCACGGTCTATTTCCTCCCGCCAGTCGTTTCGCTGTGAGAGTTCATTCTGCAACTCTCTGCATGCTTCGATGCAGAGCGGATGAGGTTTGTAGCTGAATGGATTGTTCATCCTTTCAGGCATATTTTGGGGGGTGATGTTTTTAAATAATTGCATTTCCATGCTACAAAGATACACATTTAAACGCGTTTTAGTTCATATTTTATATAAAAAATGAGTTTTTCAGTTATTTTTTTGTCTATTTGGATTTTTTGTCGTACTTTCGCCAACGAGAACTTAAATTCATTTAAAAATAGTCTATCATGGCAAGTGAATATAGAAAGATAATGTTGATGCAGATAAAGAATGGAGTGTGCCTTCTGTGCATATTCGCTCTTATGCTGTTGCTTGCCGCTTGCTTCTCCCTTTACACCACGCAAGCAGAGGTAAGATCCTTTAGAGTCATCCTGCTCCTGATTATCGGCTTGCTGGTAATGAGCGTGTTGGCTCTCATCGCTTTCATCCGTTACAAATGGATGCGCAGCAAGCATCAGCATCATGAGGAGATGAACCGGATGATGGCTCTGAAGATGGAGAATGTGCGCAATCGTTTCTCGCCTCATTTTGTATTTAATGTGCTCAATATCTTCGTATCTAATCTTCCGAAGGGGGTTAATGTCAAACCGCTTCAGCTCCTGATACAGGTACTGCGTGCCTACTTGCTTTCTTGTGATAAGATGGCGGTAAGTTTGGAAGAGGAACTGCAGATGGTGACGAGCTATTCTACTCTTCGCCATGAAACCAATCCGTTCCTTCCGATGCCTCAGTTCCATGTTGCCAAGGATGTGGATATGAAGCTCATGCTGCCGTCTATGATTATCCAGATTCCTGTAGAGAATGCTTTGAAACATGCTTTTGTGGGAATGAAAGAGACGGGAGATAAGCCTTTGCTGGATGTAAACATCTGGGTTGAGGACGATATGCTCCGCATAGATGTTACAGACAACGGATGTGGAGTTTCGGGTACCGTTGGCAAGAAAAAGAAAAATTGTGCTGCCAGTACGGGAACCGGATTGAGAATTCTGAACAGTACCATCGAAATGCTTAATGCAAGCAACGAACGCAAGATGTTTTTCAAGATGCAGAGCAACAGAGGAGCATCAGAAGAGGAGGGTGGTACCAGGAATAGAGGAATATGTGTAAGTATCGGAGTTCCATGTAATTACGATTATAATGTCTTTAAGTAAGAAACTTTTCATAAGAATTTAAAACGAAATAACATGCAAGATAGAATTAAGGTTGTGATTGTGGACGATGAACCACAGAGCATCCACAGGTTGCAGGATGATTTGGCAACTCTGGAAGATTTTGAGGTGATTGCCACATCCTCTTCGGCGGTATCGGCAAAGAATCTGGTGATGAGCATACAGCCCGATGTGCTGTTCATCGATGTTGAAATGCCTGGACAGACGGGTTTTGAGGTGTTGCAATCTCTGAGAGATGAAATTCCGATGGATCTTATCGTAGTATTTTACAGCGCCTTCGATAAGTATATGATTGATGCGCTCAGAGCCTCTGCCTTCGATTTCCTGTTGAAACCTTATCAGCAGGATGAGTTTGAACTGGTGGTAGACCGAATCCGGCAGAAAATGAAAGATGGAGATGATGTGGATGAAGATGCTTCTTCCGTTCCAGAGTCCTCTTCCTGTTCTTCTGAATCAGTCTTGGCTTCTCAGAAGGCTCAGGATTTTTCGGGAATGAATGGGATGCTGGGAACAGCAGCCAAGCGTCTTGCCATTCAGACCATTTCGGGTTTATTGATGTTGAAGCCCGATGATGTGTTCAGTTGCACTTTTGATGAGGCTACTCATCTTTGGCAGTTGAAGTTGTCGAATGGGCAGGTTTATAAATTGAAGAGGCAGGCCACGGCAAAGACCATCCTTTCCATGTCGCCTTCTCTGGCTCAGGTTCGTCAGGATTGCATCATCAATCTCGATTATCTTCTCTGCATCGAGAATTATACGCTCCGCTGCATCTTTTCTCCTCCTTTCGACCATGAGGAAATCACGGTTTCCCGCCGCTGTTATAAGGCGGTAAAGGATCAGTTGGAGATATTGTAGGGATAGGGAAAAAAATAGGGTGTGCAAGATATAGTCTTTGCACGCCCTCTTCTTCTATGTTTTTATTCTTCAGTAATTCCCCAATCTAATAGCCCTTTTCCTTCCTCGTCCAGTTCTATGCCGAGGCCTATCACCTTTCGCTTGTCAGCCATGAAAGGCTCCAGGTATTTGTTATCCAGTATCTGCTGGATGGCAGCCTTCTTACCACCATTATTTTTCAGTTTCAGTTCTATCACGTAGATGTAGCGTGAAGTTTGGGCGATGAGGTCGATTCTTCCTGTTGCAAGCATATGCTCTACCTCCACTTTCAGACCGATGGCATTCAGAATAGTACTGATGATGAGACGGTAGCGCTCTTCCATATCCATCGAGGCAAGTTTCTTGTTGCTGTAAGGCACATCGGCAACCAATGCTTTCAACGTTTTCATGGCATCTGCGATTTGCCCGGTACCCAATTGGCGGAACAGACTGCCTTGCAGACTGATAATATCGCTTTCTGATTTCATGGTCAGGCTTGGCAGCACAACCTCGTAAAGAGCCTGTTTCACTTCTTGGTTTGGGAAACCTAAGAAATAGCCAAATTCATCGCTCGACTTGATGGTAAGGTAACCCGTCTGATAGAGAAAGAGTTCGGCACCACCATTTATGACATCAGAACTCTCAAGAGTCTTGCGTAAAATCGGACAATTCTCGAAATTTCGTAAGCGCAGTTCCATGTTGTCCACAAACTTAGGTAGCATGGAGGTTGCTCCTGATGAAACCCAGAAACAGCTCAAGTCTTGTGCGTCGAGTGCATTAAGGAGACTGAAAGGATTGTAGATGTCCACCATGTTTCTGCGACTGAAATGGTATCCATCGTAGTAATCCTTCAGGTTATCATGAGTTTGCTGCAAGGTCCACTCATTCACTTCAGCCATTCTTTCCAATTCCGGCTTGAAGTTCTCCCCGATTTCTTCTTCTGTAATACCGCAGATAGCAGCATATTCAGGAAGGAAACTGATATTGGTCAGGTTGTTGAGAACTGAGAAAAGAGAAATCTGCGTAAATTTGGTGATACCCGTAATGAAGACGAAACGTTGGTACGCATCATCAGCTTTCAAGATGGAAAACACGCTTCTATATACTTCTGTGCAACCCTCATGCTTGGGAGTTTTCCACGAGTGCTGGAGAGGAGAGTCGTACTCATCGATAAGAATGGCAACCTTGAGCCCTGTTTGCTCATAGGCGGTTTTAATGATTAGGTCGAAGCGGTTTCCTAGTGAATCTGTTGGTTTGATATGGATGCCATATAATTGCTCATAAACATCAAAAGTTCGATCCAGATATGCCTTAACTTCATTTGCAGTCGCTCCCCCTCGACTCATGTCGAATCGAATAACCGGGTACTGTTTCCATTCCTTCTCCAAATCCATGATTTTCAGTCCTTCGAAGAGTTCTTTCCTTCCTTCGAAGTAAGCCTGGAGTGTATCAATAAGCACAGACTTACCAAATCGGCGAGGACGGATAAAAAAATTATACTTTAAACCTTGGTTCGCCAATTTCCAAACCATGTCAGTTTTGTCAACATAGAGGTATCCTTCCTCTCTGATAACATTGAAAGACTGTATGCCTACCGGCAGCTTTCTGCATTCATTGTTTGCCATAACAATTTCTCCTATTCCTATCTTTAGCCGCAAAGATACGGCTAATTTTTGAATCATGCAAGTTTTTGGCAATTAAAAAGATGTAAATAGATACCTGATAAAAGAATATATTGTACATGCTCTAGAAAAATGCATTTTTTCTTGGTTTTTTCACGGAAAAAACTTACTTTTGCACCATAATAGAGGAGAATTATAACAAAAAGGTGGAATGATTTGCTTATCACCACAACATTTAAACCCCATTAGTTATGACGGAAGATATTAATATATTGACATTCGATAACTTTATTCAAAAGATTAAGACTATCAAGACATATCGCAGTAACGCCAATAAAGAATACAAGGTAGTTAAGGTAAACAAGACCGCATTGGTACTTAGAGATCAGCGCACTAAGGCTGATTTTGAAGTACCAGCAGCCCAAGTATTCGCTGCCATGAAAGAACTTGGTATTGAAAACTGCACAGTTCTTAAAATGCGCCAGTATGTAGGAACACATGCTGCACCAGCCTCTGCCGCCCTCATCTTCTGGGCTTTCGGACGAGGACAGGTTCAGGCAGCAATAAAAAAGTTTGCCGATTTGACGGTTAGGATAATAAGAGAACAGCAAAAACGGAAATAGTAAATCTGGCAATCTGTACGGTTGAAAGCGCTTCTATTGACAATATATACGCAAGTTTGCTCCACGCGCCCTGGGCTAGGAGCTTTTGAGCCTTCAGCCCGTACTTGAACCACATGCGAAAGTTCTGTTTATAATTGACTGTAGATTTTACGTCTCATAACTTCCTGGTATTCTTGTTGTTGCACGTATCCTAGCTTTCAAAGTGCTAGATTTTACACGTATCCTCTTTTTAAATCTTTAAACGTTTGATAATGAGGTAATTATCTCTTCTGTATAGCGTGATGGATATTCCCGTTTTCGGAGTATCTGTCACGCTATTTAAGTATCTGTATATTAGTGTATTAATGCGGGTGGTGTATGTAAATCGTGATGGATGATAGATAATTATCTAAAACTTATTCACGAATATGGCTGCGTTGGGTTACGAATATGGTTGCGTTGGGTTACGAATATGGCTGCGTTGGGTTACGGATATGACTGCGCTGGGTTACGAATATGACTGCGTTGGGTTATGAATATGACTGCGTAAGCTAACGGAGCCGTATCCGTAGGCTTATCGAGACGTCTGCATCAGCTAACTGAGACGTCTGAACTCGCTGACTGAGCTACTTGAGTTAGCAAACTGAGCCACTTGAGAATTTTTCTTCATGTGCTTGCGTGCAACCATAGAAAAAATCAATTACGAAAACTCATTTGATTTCGATGCGGAGGGAATCCTTGCTGAATCGGATGCCGTCACGATTGATGAATCTGGATAAGGAACCATCGGCAGCCAGTTCTTTAGGAGTGCCGATAGAGAAACGGCTTTCTTCCATCAGCCAGAGACGGTCGGAGAGCTGGAGCGCCAACTCTACATCATGGGTTGACAGTAATATGGATTTATGCTGTTCGTGCGCTAGACGGCGGAGCATCTGTAGGGTTTCTATCTTGCTGGGGAAATCGAGGAAGGCGGTAGGTTCGTCCAGGATGATGATGCGGGTTTGCTGCGCCAAGGCTTTGGCTATCATTACTTTCTGACGCTCACCATCGCTCAGTTCGCTGATGTTTCTCTGGGCAAGATGCTGAATGCCCGTTTCCTGAAGAGCAGAGGCTACAATCTGCTTATCGGCAGTTGATAATGTGCCCCAGAAACCGGTATAGGGAGAACGCCCTATGCCAACAATCTCTTCTGCTGAGAGTTGGGCATGGTCTGTCTTCGATGTGAGAACGATGCTGATTTCTCTGGCGAGTTCCTGGGCAGAGAAATCAGAAAGGGATTTGTCTTGAATCAGGATTTCGCCATCAAGCGCTGGCTGAAATCCGGCTAAAGTTCTGAGTAAGGTAGATTTGCCCACTCCGTTGGCTCCGATGAGACAGGTCAGTTCACCGGCTTGGAGCGAGGCATGAACAGGTGAGGCTATCGCCCGGAGCTGGTGCTTCGAATGATAGCCTATAATCAGATTCTTTAATGTAATGCTTGATACCATCTAAAGAATATTTTCATCTTGAAACTTTACTTCCTGATAGAAAAAAGGAAGAATTACTTGGCTGCCAAAACCTCAACCTCTACGAGGGCGCCCTTTGGCA
>ULSP01033243.1_pt1 | contig 22158 bp, 16 predicted proteins | sample 1956811 | NCBI WGS metagenome assembly ULSP01 (sample SAMEA4835711, study PRJEB28245) | human gut metagenome | biome: gut microbiome; material: fecal sample | place: Denmark | collected 2008
TTTATATATTTATAGTACAAGAAATTTCCGCCTTTGTCAAGGCTATTTTTTTGCAAACATAAGCATTTACAAAATTTCTCCGCCGCTCCAGCTTCTTTTACGCACAGGAGGCAACGGATACGCCCGGCGACTAGTTCGCAATCCCTGCCGCACTAAACTTTCTGCCAGCGAAACAGCAGCTATTGCCGGATCGATTACAGGCACACCCAAGCGTTCGCTTAAAGGCTTGCTTAAGCCCAAAAAAGACAGGCACCCCAAAATCAACACCTGTACATCACTGGATGCCAGCAGCCTTTTTCCGGCCTCCGTCAAAAGCTCTATCGCCCGCTCCCGCTGCTGCCACGGATCCACAAAAGTTTGCAATCCGCCAACAGCTTTCATACGACTTGGTTGCAGACCGCACTGCTCCACAAACAGCAGCTTTTCCGGTACGCGGGCTTCATCAGCCAACAGCAAGCCAGCCTGACGGCCTACTATAGGCGTCAAGAGGCAGGCAGCCTGACCTGCTCCCACAACAGGAATCTTCAACAGCTCACGGCAGGCAGCCAAAGCCGGATCGCTAAAGCAATAAATTACTACCGCGTCGTAACCGGATTTTTCCGCAGCCAAAGCCATGGTAATTATCTCCGGAGCAGCCAAAGCAGCATCCGCCGCAGAATCAATTTCAATATGATTTTTTTGCAGACACTCCATACGCAGCTCCACGTCCGGACCCACATGCTGACCGAGCAGCCGGCAACGCAACGCCAACTGCTCGAGAGTAACTCCACAATCAGGATTAATAATAAATATCTTCATTTCGTTACCAAAATTGTTCACACTAAAATAGAAGCCAAAAATTTTCTTGCTCTCTCGGTTTTGGGGTGATTGAATACTTCTTCCGGAGTGCCGCTTTCAATTAGATAGCCGCCGTCCATAAAATATACCGTATCAGAAACATCTTTAGCAAAACCCATTTCATGAGTTACCAAAACCATAGTGATGCCGGTATTGGCCAGCTGTTTGATAACATCCAGTACCTCTTTAACCATTTCCGGGTCCAACGCACTGGTTGGCTCGTCCAAAAGCAGCACCTTAGGCTCCATGCACAAAGCGCGGGCAATAGCTACTCGCTGCTTTTGACCGCCGCTAAGCCGACTGGGATATTCGTTTGCCTTATCGCTTAAATTAACTTTAGCCAGCAGCTTCATAGCTTTTTCCGTAGCTTCAACTTTGGAAAGCTTATTGACTACTCTCGGCGCATAGGTCATATTTTCCAAAACAGTCATATTAGCAAAAAGATTAAAATGCTGAAATACCATGCAGGCATTTTTACGAATATCCTCAATTTTTATTTTACTATTGACAATATCCTGTCCCTCAAAAAGGATGGTTCCCCCTGTGGGATGCTCCAAAAGATTGATGCAGCGCAGCAAAGTAGATTTGCCGCTTCCGGAAGAGCCGATAATTGTCACGACCTCGCCTTTATTGATGGTTAAAGAAACATCCTTCAAAACTTCTAAATTGCCAAAGCTTTTTGACAGGTGTTGAATCTCAATCACTGACGCGCACCTTCTTTTCTAATAAAGAGCCCAAAAAGTTCAGGGCCATAACCAGTACATAATAAACGGCAGCCGCCACAATAAAGGCTTCAAAAGCACGGAAGGTTTTGGCCTGAATTAAGTCTGCCCAACGCAGCGTATCGGCAACACCAATGACAGAAACCAAGCTGGAATCCTTCAAAAGCATAATGCTTTCATTTACCAAAGACGGCAAAGCGTTTTTGATAGCCTGAGGCAGAATAATATCCAGCAGAAAGCGATGCTTAGGCACGCCCAAAGACATAGCGCCTTCCCATTGTCCCTTGTCTACAGCAAGAATGCCGCCGCGCAGCGCTTCCGAAATATACGCAGCAGAATTTAAACCAAAGGATAAAACACCGGCCTCCAACGCGCTGATGGTATAACCGGTCAGCTGAGGCGTAGCAAAATAAATAAGCATCAACTGCACTAGCAGCGGCGTTCCGCGGAATACAGAAATATAAACCTTAGCCAAAAAGGACAGCAGCTTGCTTTTAGACAAAGTAATCAGAGCCAAAACAAAGCCGCCCAAAAAGCCCATAATCGTAGAGAAAAAGGTAAACTTCAACGTAATCCACACAGCAGAAGCCAGTAGCGGAAAATACGGTTCCAGTACGGAAAAATCTAACATTTAAACCGCTCCTTACAGCTTGGCAATTTCCAAATCTTTGATAGCTGCTTCATATTGATTGGTTGCCTCTTCACCCATGTGTTTAACCAAAATTTTATGCAGTTCGCCGTTAGTACGCATTTCTTTCAGCAAAGCGTTAATTTTTTCGGTATCCTTAGAATTTTTAGGCAGAGCAATAGCAAAAGTATCATCCTTAATAACAGCGCCTTGAAGTACATGCAGTTCAATATCAGCATTTTGTTTTACAAAAACAGCGGCTTGAGAAGAATCGAATAAACCTGCGGCTAAACGGCCGTTTTTAATATCTTGTACAACCAGCGGAGTAGTATCCAGCTCTACAACCTCAATACCGCCGGCAGCCTTCAGCTCTTTAGCGTAGGTAGTACCCATGGAAGCACCGGCTTTTTTACCTTGCAGTTTAGCTAAGGAGTCAATATTGGCGCCTTTTTTGCAAATCAACGCTTTCATAGGGAAATAATAAGGCTTAGAGAAGTCCAAAACCTTCATACGTTCATCAGTAGGAGAAATAGCGGAAATAATTACGTCAGCACGACCGCTTTGCAAGGTCGGCACTAAAGACGCAAATTTCATATCGGTAAATTCGATTTTTTTGTTCATCTTTTTAGCCAGATATTCCGCAATGTCAATGTCTACGCCTTGATATTCCTTGGTGCCCTCTTTGATAGATTCAAAGGGCGGGAAAGTGGAGTTAATTGCTACCACCCATTTATCACCCTTAGCAGCGTCTGCTTTAGGAGCCTCTTTTTTCTCTCCGTCACAGCCTACCAGCATCATTGCCAGCATAGCTGTTGCTAAAAACGTGAATAAGCTTCTCATAGTTAATTTTTTCATTTTCATACCCCTCTTTTTAATATTTTATTTTTATATCATACCCTTTTTGGGCTAATACATGCTTAGCTACTGCTTCGTCCGTAGCAATCCAGGCATTAATTTTTTTAGCATGACGAACAAAGGAGCGCAACGCCCGCAGATATCCCGGACGCCCGATAAACTGAGGATGCATAACAAAATTCAGCATCCGTCCTTCTTCTGCCAAAGCGTCAATTTCGTCCTGCCAAATCTGCACCATTTCTCTGCCGCTGCGCAAATAATAATGCTCAGGATGCTGTAGCGTATACATATCATAGGAGGTGTCATCTACCACTCCATCCTTAGGCAGCTCCACAATAGGAATTTCCTGCCCGTCAATATCCAGCAAAAAAGGTCCATCATTATTACGCCAGTTGGAGGAATAAATAATTCCCCTATCCAGCCACAGCTGCTTGTGAAAATCGTGCAGAATACCGTCCGGCATCCGCACGCCTACGGGTCGCCTGCCCGTCAGTCTGCGAAAAATGTCGTCCACCTTATCCATCAGCGCGCTTTCTTGCTCGTAAGTATCCATAACTTCGTGCATATACCCGTGATAGCCAATTTCATGCCCCTGCTTAGCAAGATATTGAATAATTTCCGGATGAATTTCGGCTGTATAAGCCGTAGTAAAAAAAGTAGCCTTTAGTCCCTCTTCCTCCAACATGCACAAAATTCTGGGTAAAGCCTGCTTAGTGGCATATAACCCGCGGGACATGTGTACCAAATGACGGGAGTTAATATCATTGCGGGTCAGCCACAGGGTTTCTGCATCAATATCAAAGGACAGGCACAAAGCCATACTTTTATTTTGGGGCCAGCTCCATTTCATATTGCAGCACCCCCTTGAACAGCATAAAATTTCTGCACATATTCTGCTACTTCCCTGCAAGTAGTAATCCAGGCCCCATTAGCACGCATATATTCAATGAAACGTTCCAGCATACGCACGCGGCTGGCACGCCCGATAAGCTGCGGATGAAGCTTGAGAACAAAGACCTTGTCTCCTTCCTCTGCCAGCTCGTCAAAATTATCCTGCCAAATTTCATAAACATAATCCACGGGATAACTACAGGTTATGGTTGCTTCATCAGCATAGGAAAAATAAAAGAAGGAAAAATCATCTAGCGACGGCTCCGTAGGCAGCTCCACAATTCCCTCCGGCTTGTGAAGATAAGCCCAATCGCAGTCCTTCAAAGTAGAGCAATATAAATAACCACGCTTAGCCATTAACTCTAAAGCGCAATTAGGCAGCAAATCCAAGGGTCCCCGATAGCCCACAGGCTGTTGTCCGAAAATTTTCTGTAAAATTTCTTCGCTCTTCACCATATTTGCTTCTTCTTCGGTAACAGGCATATCCACTTCAGCCTCATGCAGATAACCGTGATAAGCTAACTCGTGACCAGCGGCAGCAATTTGCGCCACCTTATCAGGATATTTTTCCGCCATATACCCCGGAACAAAAAAAGTCGTCCGCAGATTTTGGCGCTGCAGCATATCCAAGCAACGCTGCAAGCCCTCGTCCGGACCGTATTGTCCGCGGCTACGGTCAGAAAAACCGATATTGCGCTTGCCGATTACGGATTGGCGCAGCAGCTCGCCGTCAAAATCAAAGGTCACCATTACGGCAATCCGCTTGCCCATAGGCCAAGATATACCGTCGCCATTTTTTAGGGTAAACATAATAATCCATCTCCAAAAACAGCTTATAGATTTATTTTTTCATTGAAATCTATTATACCAAAAAAAATTTCTCATTGAAAGAGTTTTTGCATAAAAATAACCTCTGCGCAAGAAAATCGCAGAGGTTTATTGTATAAATTGTCAACAATGTAAAATTTTATACAAGTATTAAAAATGAAGCAAAATCGTTTACAGACCAACCTGCTCGCGCAATGCTGCCGCCTTATCGGTATGCTCCCAAGGCAGATCAACATCTGTACGGCCAAAATGACCGTAAGCAGCAGTTTGTTTGTAAATAGGACGCAGCAGATTCAACTCTTTGATAATACCGGTAGGGCTTAACGCAAAGTTTTTGCGCACCAATTCGGCAATTTTTTCTTCAGCAATTTTAGCAGTGCCAAAGGTTTCTACCAATACGGAAACCGGCTGCGCTACGCCGATGGCATAGGCCAGCTGAATTTCGCACTTATCTGCCAGGCCTGCCGCTACAATATTTTTTGCAACATAGCGTGCAGCGTAAGCAGCACTGCGGTCAACCTTGGAAGGATCCTTGCCGGAGAAAGCGCCGCCGCCATGACGAGCCATACCGCCGTAAGTATCAACAATAATTTTGCGTCCTGTCAAGCCGGCATCGCCTTGCGGTCCGCCGATAACAAAACGGCCCGTAGGATTGATATAATATTTTGTGTTGTCGTCCAGCATTGCGGCAGGCACAACGGGCTTAACAACATTTTCAATAATATCTTCGGTAATTTGCTCGTGAGAAATCTCCGGAGCATGTTGAGAAGAAATTACAATCGCATCAATGCGTACCGGCTTACCGTTTTCATATTCCACCGTAACTTGAGTTTTGCCGTCAGGACGCAGATAAGCCAAGGTGCCGTTTTTGCGTACTTCAGTCAAACGCAGAGACAGCTTGTTAGCTAAATATGCTGGCATGGGCATGTAGCTGTCAGTTTCGTTAGTTGCATAACCAAACATCATGCCTTGGTCGCCGGCGCCGGCTTCTTCTTCGGCTGCACTGCCTTTTTTAGCTTTCAAAGACTTATCAACACCCATAGCAATATCGGGAGACTGCTCGTCAATAGAAACCAGCACGCCACAGGTGTTGCCGTCAAAACCATATTTGGCGCGGTCGTAACCAATATCAATAACAGTTTGACGGGCAATACGGGGAATGTCAACGTAGCATTTGGTAGAAATTTCGCCAAAAATATGAATTTGTCCGGTAGTAACAATAGTTTCGCAGGCTACGCGTCCTTTCGGGTCCTGCTCTAAGATGGCGTCAAGCACAGCGTCGGAAATTTGGTCGGCAATTTTATCAGGATGGCCTTCGGTAACAGATTCAGAAGTGAATAATTTTCTCATGTTTATCTCCTTTCGTGAACATACGAAAAATAGTAATTAAAAATGGCGTTCTCTGATTGAGAACGCCATAAATACCTTTAAAGCATCCTCATCTCACAGCTCAAGTGCTGTAGGACTTAGCACCGTTTACGGATGTCACTCCATAGTGGTTGCTGCGGTTTCACAGGGCCATTCCCTCCACCGCTCTTGATGAGTAATTTGATTTTTACCTTGCTTATTATAATCTATCTTGTCGAATATAGCAAGCCCTTTTCAATAAATTCACATAATAAATTTATTTTTAGAACAAGCTAGAACTTATTGAGAAATTTTCTTTTGAAAAACAGTTTATTATGCCTGCCTTTGGCGACGAATTTTTAAGGCTTCGTCTAAAATCCGGTTAGCTACCTCTGCCTTAGGCATCTGCTCTAAGGAACGCACCTCGCCGCTGGCAAAAAGAAATTTAACGATATTGGTATCGGCGTTAAAGCCTGCGCCTGCCGCCGTAACGTCGTTGGCAACAATCATATCCAAATTCTTTTTGATTACTTTATCGCGAGCATTTGCCAACAAATTCTGCGTTTCAGCAGCAAAGCCAACCAAAACCTGATGCTTTTTTTGGGAACCAAGAATTTTAAGAATGTCCGGATTTTTATCCATCACCACGGTCAAAGCGTCGTCGGTTTTCTTTTTGATTTTTTGGTCTGCCACATCATGGGGACGATAATCGGCAACAGCTGCCGCCTTGATAACGATATCCATTTCGCCATAAGCATTCACGCAGGCTTCCAGCATTTCGTTGGTAGTTTCCACCTTAACTGTGCGCACATTAGCCGGCGCTGCCAAAGCAGAAGGTCCACTGACCAGCAAAACCTCTGCGCCGCGTTCAGCAGCCATCTGCGCTACTGCGTAACCCATTTTGCCGCTGGAACGATTGCCCACAAAACGCACGGGGTCGATAGGCTCGCGCGTACCGGCCGCGGTTACCAAAACCTTTAAGCCGCGCAAATCGCCTTCACGCTTGGCAAAAAACGCACTGATAAATTCTACAATTTCCTGTGGTTCCGGCAGACGACCGGCGCCGCTGGTACCGCAGGCTAATTTGCCCACAGCGGGAGGCATTACGCTGATGCCGCGGCCTGCAAGCTTAGCGATATTTTCCTGAGTTGCCGGATTTTTATACATACCGGTATTCATCGCCGGACAGACAATAACGGGAGCCTGCGCTGCCAAAAGCGTAGTGCTTAACAAATCATCTGCCAAGCCATAAGCCATTTTGGCAATAATATTAGCGGTAGCAGGAGCTACCACAAAAGCGTCTGCCCAATTAGCCAGAGCAATATGCTCTACATTAAATTCCTGATTGCCGCTCCACATGGACACAGCTACCCGGTTGCCGCTTATTTCTTTAAAGGTCAGCGGTGTTACAAACTGCTGGGCATGCTCCGTCATGACTACGCGCACTTCGCATCCCTGCTTACGCAGACGGCTTACCAAGTCCACTGCTTTATAAACGGCAATGCCGCCGGTAACACCTAAAACAATCTTTTTACCCTTTAACAAGGCTTTTTCCTCCTGCTGTTATACGTTTTTAGTACGCTCGTAGGTAATAGAATCTTTAGCAATTTCTTTTAAAGCGGTGCTGACTTCTTTTTCCGGTGCATTTACAGACGGTTTTGTCAGTTCACGCGCTCTTTTAGCAGCCAAAATAACCAAAGTATATTTGCTGTCAACCTTTTCAGCCAAATAATCAATAGAAGGGTCTACCATAGACATTTATCATCACTCCTTATGCTTTTTCTCTTTTACATTTACAAATTTCATCAACAATAAAATATGTTCTTGCCACCCGATAGCGTTCAGCCTCCATAATGGTTAAAACCTTATTGGCAGCCTTTTCCGCAATATCGTTGACAATAATATAATCATATTCGGCAGCATAGGTCAGCTCGCTGGCAGCAGACGCCATACGGCGCTTTATCACATCCTCGCTGTCCGTACCGCGTTTATAAATGCGGGCGGAAAGCTCGTCCAGGGAAGGCGGCACAATAAAAACAAACACGCCCTCCGGAAAACGCTTTTTAATCTGCAACGCTCCCTGAATATCAATTTCCAATAAAACGTCATGACCGCTTTGCAAAAGCTCCATAACATACTGTCGCGGCGTACCGTAATAATTGCCGTAAACCTCTGCGTATTCCAACAGTTCGCCCTGAGCAATCATTTCTTTGACTTGCGAAACTGTTTTGAAGAAATAGCTTTTGCCGTCCACTTCGCCTACGCGTGGCTGACGGGTAGTAACAGAAATAGAGTAACCTAAATCCGGCAGCTTATCGCGCAAAATTTGGCAGATTGTGCCCTTGCCTGCGCCTGAAGGACCGGAAACTACCAGCAGCAATCCCTGTGGAGTTACGTTTTTTGCCTGCTTCTCCATTTTATTCCTCATCCTCCGCGTCATTCATGGTCAAACGGTTGGCTACCGTTTCGGGCTGTACGGCGCTTAGCAGAATATGCCCGCTGTCTGTTACCACAACAGCTCTTGTTCTGCGGCCATAGGTAGCGTCAATCAACATACCTTTATCACGCGCTTCCTGAATAATACGCTTAATAGGCGCCGATTCGGGACTGATAATGGCAATAATACGATTTACGGATACAACATTACCGAAACCAATATTAATCAGCTTAATATCCACGTTACCGTTCCCCTCCTACTCAATATTTTGTATCTGCTCGCGGATTTTTTCAATCTCCGCCTTAATTTCTACCACAATCTGCGCCAAGGTATAGTCATTGGCTTTGGAAGCAATGGTGTTAGCTTCGCGGTTAAATTCCTGAATCAAAAAGTCCAATTTCCTGCCTACCGGCTGGTCGGAAGCAATAATCAGCTTAAATTGCTTAATATGGCTTTTCAAACGCACAATTTCTTCCGTAATGCTGGTGCGGTCGGCAAAAATCGCTACCTCCTGCAGCAAACGTTCCGGCTCCACAGTAATATTATGGTCAGCCAAAAGATTAGTCAGACGCTCGCTCAGCTTAGCCTGATATTCTTCCACCACCATGGGAGAGCGTTCTTCAATCAAAGCCAGCTTTGCGGCAATCAAATCGGCACGGTAAATAAAGTCGCCGTAAATATTGCCGCCCTCGGTCTCGCGCATAGCAACCAAGTTCTGTAAAGCTTGACGTACAGCCTGCTCCACCTTCGGCCAAACGCTTTCAACATCAAAAAAGCCTTCTTTAATATTGATAACATCCTGACAGCGGGACAAATACAAAATTTCCGCAGCGGTGTTGATACCGGTTTCTTCGGCGCCGATAGCTTCGCCCACTTCTTGCAATGCTTTATGATAAGCGGCGGCAAGATTTTTATCAACCTTTAACGAGCAATTATCGCTGGTTGTATAGTCAGCGTTAATAAAAACGTCAATGCGCCCGCGGCTGACGGTTTTTAAAATAGTTTTGCGGATGCGGTCCTCTAAAGGATTTAAAAAACGCGGCAGGCGAATTGCCACTTCATTATAACGATGGTTTACGGTTTTCATTTCTACAGTGATAGAAAAATCTGCGTCTTCGTATTCACCGCGACCAAAACCGGTCATGCTTTTCAACATGAATTTCCTCCCAACTCCCCGATTGGTATATTTTTATACATTTAAAGAGATAAGCAACAAGCTTCGTTCTTATCTTGAAAAATAATTATACCATATTTTACGCCTAATTTCAGCATTTTTCTTAGTCTTGCGTTATTTTTCTAGTCTTTAGGCCTCCTGCCAGCCCTTGCACAAATCTACCCAGCCTTGGCAGTTAGAAGAATATTTTTCCAATTCCTCCGGCGTTAATTCAATGGCGCTGTTGGAGCTGCCGCAGGCGGGAAAAAATGTTTGAAAGCGTTTTAAGGAAATATCCAAATAAACCTTTACGCCTTCGTTAATACCAAAGGAGCATACACCGCCGATAGCGTGGCCAATCATAGGCTCAACTTCCTCAGCGCTCAGCATTTTTGCCTTGCAGCCAAAAAAATGCTTATACTTAGCGTTATCCACCTTAGCATCGCCGGCAGCCACAATCAGCACGCAGCTGTTATCGTTTAGTTTAAAGGATAAAGTTTTGGCAATGCGCGCAGGCTCGCAGCCCGCAGCCTGCGCCGCCAGTTCTACGGTTGCACTGCTGCCGGAAAATTCAAGAATACGGTCTTCCATATTAAATTGGCGCAGATACGCGCGCACCTTTTCAATAGACATAATTTACTGCCTCCATCATAATTATTTAATCTTTAGGTAAATAAGCTGCTAAAAGCTGTTTATCCGGCGTAGTGTAATAAGTGCGCTGGTTAGTGAAAATTACAAAGCCCGGCTTGCTTCCCGCAGGCTTTTTCACATAACGGCGCTCTACGCAGTCCACAGGTACATTGCTGCCCGCTCCGGCCTTGCTGAAATAAGCCGCCAGCTGCACTGCCAGCTGCACGTCACTTTCCTGCGGCCGGCCTTTCATGATAACGTGGGAGCCGGGAATATTCTTGGTGTGAAACCATAAATCCCGCGGTCCGCCCAAAGTAAAAGTCACATAATCGTTCTGCTTATTATTTTTGCCGATATACAAGTCAACCTCTGCATTTATTTTAATATGCAGAGGCCGGGATTTTTGCAGGCTTGCTTTCGTTTTCTTTTTGCCAATAAGCTTAATCAAGCCTACGTTAATCATTTCCTGGCGAATTTCTTCAATTTCGTTTTTGGTAGTTGCCGTCAGCAGCGAAACGTCTAAGCTTGCCAAATAAGCCAGCATTTCCTGCGCAGCTTCAATTTGCCGGCGCACCTCAATCTGCGCGCGTTTATATTTATTATAACGCTTATAATAAGCCTGTGCATTTTCTGTTGGCGACAACACTGGATTGAGCTTGACATGTACCTTTTCGCCGTCATAAATATTTATCAGCTCCGCATCGGTCTGCCCCCTGTGCAGCTGATAAATATTGGCCATCAGGGTATCCGCAATTATGCGCTGTGCTTCCGCGTCCTCGGCGTGCCGTAAATCCTGCTGCAGCGCCGTTAATTTTTTTGTCAGCTTTGCGCTTTCGGCAGTTACCAGCTTTTGCAGCTGTTCATGCTGCGGCAGCTGAATGGGTTTAAGGCTCACAGCAAAATTGATGGCGCTGTTAACGTCGGCGAACTCTCGCACACTCATACCCTGCTCTAAATTCTGCGGCGGCAGCGGCAAAATAGTTTTCACTTGGTTGGTACGGCTGATAAGCGCGTAAACCGCTTTTGTACTCGCATCTGCCAAATGCTGCTGCAAATCAGCAAGCACCTTGGTTAAGGCCTGCGCTTCTCCTTGCTCCAAACGCACTGTCTGCGGCAGGATATCTGCCGCCGTCAATAATTCTGCGGCGGTGGCTTTGCCGATACCTGTAGTTGCGGCGACTAAAGCCTTGGCAAAATTGGCGTCGGGCAGATTATTGGCCGCCTGCACAATGGCTTCCGGCTTTTCTGTTAAAATATTCAGCCCGGCTTGTGGCGGTGGGGCAATATATTCCCTGCCCGGCAGCACGCAGCGATAACTGCTTTGCGCTGCGCCTACATGCTTCAGGCAGCCGATAATCATATTATCCTGCACTAAAATAACGTTGTTGTTTTTGCCGGTCAGCTCAAAAATAAGCTTTTTGGTAATAATTTTGCCAGCCTGCCCCAGCATATCTATTTCCAGCGTAATAATACGGTCTAAACCGCTTTGATAAATTTTGGCAATACGTCCTTCTTCCAAATGCTTTCGCAGCAGCATGCAGAAGCCCGGCGGAGTTTCCGGATTTTCCGGCAGCCTGACGGGAATATATAACGCAGGACTGCCGCCGTTCATATCCGCCAGTAAGGAACCGGTATCGCCGGTGCGGCGCAACAGCAGCAGCACCGCATGAGGATTAGGCATATACACGCGGTAAATTTTGCTGCCTAATAATTCTTTATTTAATGTATCGTTAACTAATTTTAAGGTTAAGCCTTCAAGATTCATAACTGGTCACCTGCACAAATTTCTTGCTGTCAAGCTAATTATAGTTTTAATTATAATCAGTACAAACTTTAAAGTCAAATCAGCAAAAAAGGGACTGAATGACAATGCGTATTCAGTCCCTTTTGATTTACGCTAAAAAGCGTGCGTCATTTGAAAATTTTTAAGCCGGCTTTCACCGCAGCCTTTTAATTAATTTCCATGCCTCCGTCTATAAAATGTACTTCGGCCTTACGCTCGCGTTCTTCACGCTTTTTATCCCAACCATAGTACCAGGAATATTTGTCTTCCCATTCTCCAGGCTCTAAAGCCGGCTTATCAATTACATGGGATTTGCTTTGGCCGACAAATTCATAAGAAGTGCTGCCGTCAGCAAACTTATAGTTGTCCATCAAATCCTGAGTAAGAGCTGCAAGCAAAGACCAGTTATAGTCACCAGCTGCATTAGTTGTGCTTCCGTTGACAGCGCCGTCGCTATTAGGCATAGTTACCTGCAAATTTTTCAGCTCTTCTAACATTTCTTTTGTGAAATTCTTGTCAAAGCTATAACTATATTCGCCGCCCGGAGTCAAGCTAGCATCCTTATACAAGGTATTGGCATCACCGAAAAGTCTATATACATCTTTCAGTGTTAAATTAATCACAGCCTTATCTACCGTTACTTCATTTATCGGGTCACCAGGTTTAGGAACATTAGGATCGGTAGGAGGATTACCATTATAATCAACTTTAATATCCGTAACATCAAAGCCTAGGTTATTAGGATTATTAGTATCCTTAATACCCTGAACATCTATCTGCTTAGTATTAAAGATTTGGTGCTTGCCTGCATTTTTAAAACTACTGCCAGTCAGCAGGCTGCTCAAAGCATCTGTACCCACCGTATTTAGATAATCTGCCAAGCTGTGCGCTGCGTTTTTGTCGCTAGAGGCTGTTTTAAAGTAACCAATCTCTACATTATCCTTAAATACCTTTACCTTGTCACCCTCTGCCTTAACAATAATGTCATGACCTTTTCCATCATAAACCAAATTGGTCAAAGCAGTTTCTTGTCCAGGTTTAGGTACAAACTGCAGCTTGGTCAGGAAAACCTTGAGCAATTTTTGGGTACCATATGTATCACCATAGTTTGCCCAAATTTTACTATCATCTTTAATAACGTTGTTGAATTTATCTTTTTGGTCTCCTTTTTCTATGGAGTAAGCATTTTTCATGGTACCACTACTCATACCAGCAATATCACCATTAGTAGTAAATACTTGGTCAACAGTACCGGCATTATTACCTACAACGCCGCCGACGTTAGTATTACCGGTAATAACGCCGGTGTTGTAGCCGGCAGTCAAACTGCCCTTTGCACCATTATCGCCAATCAAGCCGCCAACATTATCTGTACCGGTTACTGTACCGTTGTTATAAACTTGGTGTGCATAGTAATTGCCACCATCTTCATTAGTATCTCTACCGCCTTCAACTGTGCCAGTATTATGGCCAATTAAGCCGCCAACATTATTTTTTCCTTTTACTTTGCCGGTAATAGAATTGATAAGGTTAGTTTTGCTGATGTCACTGTTGTTTTCACCAATCAGGCCGCCGACATACTCACTCTTTTCAGCAGTCACCTTACCGTTATTGATGAGATAGCCGTCTGCAGTAATTTCTTTATTGTTAGAATATGTAAACTTATCACCGGCTTGAGCAATGTTACCATCATTTTTACCAATGATACCGCCCACATATTTAACCTTGTCATTATCTACAGTAATCGCAGCGTTATTTTTTGCGTCGCCAACAGTGCCAGTGTTATGACCAACGATACCGCCAAAATATTCACCATTCTCACTATAATCTGTGTTGTAACCCAAAGTATAGTTATTGGTATTTTCTACATCAATAACTATGCCAGCAGTATCATTTTTGCCAACGACACCGCCGACAAAAGTTACGCCAAGAATTTCGCCTTGATTCATCAGGTTTTGCGCAGAGCTTAAGAAGCCTCTGTTCAAGCCGATAATGCCGCCGACATTGGTTTTGCCTTCGATAGCCGCAGGAATATCGTTAACAAGGTTGGACATTGTGCCGCTATTGATGCCAGCCAAGCCGCCTACATTTTCACCGGAAGCAGCTGTTCCATCTACATTAACAACATTTTTAGCGTCCGCCTCGATAGCGCCGTTGTTGCGGCCATTATCAATAGTACCTTGGTTATCGCCTACAATGCCGCCGATATTGCTGCCGCCGTACATTTCACTGCCGTTAACAATATTATGCACGTCACCTTTGTTAGTACCAATAACACCGCCGATATTATTCCAGCCGTTAATATAGCTGTCGTTATACGCGCTGTCTATTTCGCCGCTATTGATACCTACTACGCCGCCAATATTTTGCGAGCTGCCGTATTCATTAATATCTTGCAAATCTGCACTGCCAAACAAGCCGGAAATAACGCCGTGTGTGCTAGCTGCGTGTGAAATCTCGCCCTCATTTTTGCCCACGACGCCGCCAAGAGCATCGGCATTTTGACCAACTACAGCGCTGTTTGCCGTTACATTTTTTATAGTACCTTGGTTATTATTAGTACCTACAATACCGCCAAGAGCTGCACCATTTGCAGAGGTGACAATATCGCTAGTAGTAACGTTGCTGATAACGCCATTATTAGTGCCTACGAGACCGCCGCCGATATCATCTTTTACTTCAACTCTATTACCAAAGGTAGTAATATCTTTAATGGTACCGTTATTAACATCTGCCAACAAACCGGTGCTGTCAGTTGCTTTATCACCACTAATACGGGAGCTATAAATTTTAACGTCCTGTACAGAGCCTTCTGCTCCTATGGTTTTGAAAATGCCATATCCTTGGATGTTTTCTTTTGAGCCCAAGCCGATAATGCGGTTGCCGCGTCCGTCAAAATTGCCTTTAAAGCCTTCGATACTTTGATAATCACTGACATCAAACATATCAATATCGTCTTTTAAAGCAAAGTTTTTGGAAAGAGCGTCTTGGCCTTTCGCAGCTTGAATACCTTTGAGCTGCTCGCCGTTTTCTACCCAAATGTGCGCAAGTTTTTGAACTTCATACCCATCTACGTTCATATTTGCTACTGCACTGCTAAAAGTTGTACTATTATAATCATATTTAGAAAGATCATATTTGTTGCTACTATAATCCCACATATCCGCAGCAATGATAGCATCGGCAGTACCTTGTTCGCCATTTTTAAGAATTAGCTTATGACCATTTTCACCGCTAAAGTTCTTTAAGAAATTATGCAGACGTTGTACAGAAGTAACAGTGCTGCCAGCAGAATCTTTGCTATCAACTTGGCCAATGTTAGAAATATCCAGTACCGTTGTTGCAGCGTCCAGCGTCAAATCGCCGCCTACACGCAAGTCGCTGTCAATATAGATGTCGCTGCCGGTAATTTCCATGGCGCCAAAGGATTCTAAATAACCCTTGTCAAGAGAGCCGAGCATAGCCTTAACTGTTCCTTGCGTTCCCTTATCCTCATTGGCGGTTGCTTTAATTTTAATTGAGCCGTTACCATGTTTGGTATCAGGAATGCTTTCTACATATTCACCGGCTTTATAAGCATAGAATTCACCTAAATCGGGAACACTGCCTTCGGCAATACTGCCTACATTACTGTAGTTAGCATTTTCAGTATTACGTCCGCCGCGAATACCATTGACCTGGGTAGAACCAAGATAATTGCCTTCATCATCTTTTATGGTATTATCCTGAGCAGAGCTTACATGACCGTAAATTTCTACGTCACCGCCATTGATGATAACATTACCACGATCATCACTAACATTTACTGGCTTATAATTATATGTTCCACCACCAACCAACTGTTTAAAATGAGCGTTACCGGTCGCTTTTACTTTGCCGTAAATTTCTACGCCGTTCTCCGTAGTAAGAGTTACGGAAGAACCGTACAGCTCCGAAGCGCCGCCCAGCTTAATGCTCTTGCCATTGTCTACTTCTTTACCATCTTCCCCGGTAGTTTTTGTATCAATGGTCAAATCGCCGTCGCTGTAAATAATGCCGTTAAACATTTGGTTTCCGTTTGTGCCAAAATTGGTAATACTTAAGCCGCCATTATAAACAGCAAAACCGCCTTTAGAGCTTACGCCAATATCGCCAAAGTCTAATTTAATAGGATCGTTTTTAATAGGATCGTTTTTAATAGGATCGTTCTTATCATCTGTGGCGTACATAATAGTCATAAAAGGATTATATGCCGTACCGTATTGGATGTAGCCAATACCTTCTCTACGAGATGCAAATTGTTTTTCACTCGCTTGGTCAGCTCTGCCAAAATATTCAACAGCCGCAGGACGGAAGCAGTCTAAGATAGGCGTTGTGCCGGAGTTATAATTTGAATTATCATAACTGCCGTCATAAATACGCCAATCGCCAGTTCCATCTTTTTGCTTTTCTCCGTTTACATAGGAGAAGTGGAAATTCGTATAGCTATCTGCTTTATTTGCTGAATCATTAGAAACGCTTACCACTAATTGGTCATTAAGTTTATCAGCTGTTAATTTAGTAAAAGGCGTACCATCAGCAGGCTCTATATAATAAACTGCTGCAGAATCTAAAATCATATTGTTTTTTAATCCACATATAGCATTTATATTAACTTTACTCTTATTATATGGTGTTCCATCTGCCTTTCCAGCGTAAAGTTCTCCTCTAGTATAGGCATTTCTTATGATTAACTTTCCACCGACATCATTATTGTCATGATTCATCAAGCCAATAATTCCGCCTACGTTATTATGCCTTGCTTCGTCGTCAACAAAGCCTCTAATTACACCAATATTATAAACATTATTCAAATAATCAGTAGTACTAGCAGTCTTAACACCAATAATTCCACCTACGCCTGAATTCTGCAATCCAAGATAATAATGTTTATTATAAGAAGTAACATTGCCAGCGTTAAAAACATTCTTTATATTAGCTTTCCAAATTGCACCCATAATGCCGCCGGTAGCATGAGCGATATTATAGACAGCGCCCGTATTATAACTTTGTTCCATACTTCCACTGAAGCGTCCGGCTATACCGCCTACATGAAGACCGCCGGTTTTATATTTACTGTCGCCAATTACACCGTCGTTATACACATTATATAAAATGCCTCTAGCAGTAACATTTTCTGTCGTTCCGCCAACAATGCCGCCCATATTTACCCATGTAGGTCCACCACTTACACTATTTTCAGTAACCAATGACTTAATATTGCCTAAATTATAGCTATCAGCAACAGAACCGTTATACATCATGCCAACAATACCGCCTACATTCTGCATACCGTTTACAGTACCGGAATTGTAGCTGTTATTTATAACAGCATCAATATGGATACCTTTGTCTATACTTTTAATTTTGTCCAGTTTATCGCTTACTTTAGCATCAATAGTATCCTCTGAAACATCATTACCATATTCGTTGCCAACATCCAGCTTACCGACAATGCCGCCTACATTAGCTATGGCTCTAGTTCTGTTAGGACTATAATAACCATACTTATTAAAGTACTCAGTACCTGAAACATTTCCTCTATTGCCGCTACTATTAATACTAATGCTGCCACCACCACTAGTATCAACACCACCACTATATACATAACCGACAATGCCGCCTACATTGCCTATAATATTACTTTCTGTACCCTGTTTATTAGGACGAACCCATTCGGTAAGTCTAATAAGTCTATTATCATCATCATAAGCACGAGCACCTGTACCGTAAATAAAGCCTCCGTTATTAACACTGTTACTAATGCTTGCTGTATTGCCTTTTGTGGCACCTAAATAACCGGCGATACCGCCCACATTATGTGCACCGCTAACCTTGTTTTCCTTATTAGCTGCATCAGTAATTATAGTGTCTTCCGCTCTACCAACAATACCACCTACATTGCCTGCTATATAATACGAATATGTTTTTCCATCAGAAGATGTTTCGGAGGTACTAGAAGTAATACTTTGAATATCACCCTCATTGACTACAGTGGTAATTGTAGTATTTTTACTGTTACCTACAATACCGCCTGCATTGGCTACTTCTGTTTGTTTATCACCTGTTCCATCAATGGCATCTGAGTTTGCTTCATCCTTTGCATGCTTTACATTTCCTATTACTTCAGTAGAAGCATTTCCCGAACCCTCATTTGTAGCACCATAATAATAATAATTTTCCCCAATGCTACCCGTCGCCGTAATACTATTATAGTTAGCAGCATTGACTACGCTGCCGCCCTCCATTCTGCCAACAATGCCGCCTACGTTGTAGCCGCCGCTGATATCCATTTTGTTATAAATCTGCGTGCCCTTTTCGTCGCCAAGAGCTGCATTTTGGGCATAGCCAACCAAACCGCCAACCTCATGGCCGCCGGTTACGCGTCCGATATTATAGGTGCTGCCGCTAAGCTTGCCGCCGTTCATGCTGCCGACAATGCCGCCAATTTTTTCACTATCATTGCCAGTACCGGTTATACCACCTATATTTACCAAATCCTTTAAAGTGCTGCTGTCCGTAGCACTGTCGACACTGCCGACAATGCCGCCCACATTAGTTTTACCGGTAACGTTAGCAGAGGTAGTAATATTGCTGATAGTGGTATTGCTTGCACTGCCCACAATAGCGCCAACATTGTTTCCACCTGTTATGGTGCCGCCAACCAAATTGATATTTTTAATAGCAGCGCCATCAGTTTTAGCAAACAGGCCTACGTTAGTAGTTGCATCATTACCTTTAATGTTCAAATCAAAAATATTATAGCCCAGTCCGTCAAAGCTGCCGGAAAAAGCGACATCATTGTTAGAAGCATCTTTGCCAATAACGGAAGTGAAGCCAGCTCCATTATTCCAACCGCTTGTTTCTACGGCGTCAATACTATTGTGCAATGCATAGTTGCCGCTAACGTTAGTATTCATAGCCTGCAGCTGCTGTACATTATCAATCCACATGTAGCCATCTGCTTTTGTGTAATTTTTATCATTAACCGTAGCAATATTTTCTTGATTACTATTTTTATCTTCAAAGGTTCCACTAGTTCCAACATTATACGCATTATAACCAATAACAAGGTTATCGGTTTTTCTATCTTTAGTAGTAACGTTAATTCCACTAGCAGCCAGCTGTTTACCTTGATTATCGCGAATACGGTTAGCGTCCAGCACAATGCGGTCGCCTACAAAGGTTACTTTTCCTTCAGCGGCGTTAATATAACCTAAGTGCATCAGCTCGCCTGCTGTGATATTATTGTTTCCCAAACTATCTAAATTACCGTTTTGATTAAACTTATTAAATTCTTCTTTACCAAGATTTTGGTTCGAAACATACAGGCTGCCTACGTTAATCTGCGCCGATTTGCCAATAGTTACGCCTGCGGGATTTACTATAAAAACATTGCCGTTGTTGGCGTTAATAGTACCGTAAATTTCGCTGACAGGGCCTGCGTTAACGTAGTTCAGCACATTAAAATTGCCGCCGCCATCTTTACTAAAATTTACAATGGCATTACCGCCTATGGAAAAGCTATCCCATTTAATAGCTGCGTTTGTTCCATTTTGCACAATGTCCATAATATTATTGCTGGTCTTAGTAATATTACCACTACCGCCAACAAATTGCCACCCCGTAGGCAGCGTAACGTTTTGCGGTACGGCCATAGCTACGCCTGCGCTATAGGCAACCAATGCGCCGGTTAAATAAAACAAACGGATATATTTATTGATATTTTGCAGTTTTTTCTTTTTAGATATATTCATTCTTCTGCTCCTTCCATTACACAATTTTGATTGTTATATCAGCGCCGGTGCTTAATACAACAATGCTTTATCTACATTTGCATATTGAATAAACAGTTTGTAATATTATTTTATCAGAACATTTTATAAACCTGGAACCACATTCTGCCGCGGTGGTCATGGTCTTCGCTTTGATAAGGCTCGCCGTGTATTTTCCAGGCATAGTCAAATTGTGCGTACCAATCGTTTTCTTTGGCATAGCGCAGACCCAGACCCCAGCCTGCCAAATTGCGGTGCTGGTTGTAGCCTTTGGCAAGAGTTACTTCGCCTACGTCGATAAACGCGGCAACCTCCAAGCCTTCAATATCCGTTCTTCTTCTCAGCTCCATGGTAGCGTTATAGCCTACGTCACCGCTGGTTTCGGAAGCAGGATAAGCTCTGACTCCGTTCATACCGCCCAAGTAAAAGCGTTCGCTGCCGTCCAAGCCTCTGTTTGCCAGTTGGGCGTGTGCTTCTACGCGCAAATTCCAGTCCGTCCAATAGCGAACATGTTTAAAATCTGCGGTCAGCTTATGGTAAGCGCCTTCAAAATATGCTTCCTGCTCTTTAGCGTCAATATCGCCGTACCAATAGGTTACATTGCCATAGGTAAATAAATTAGGCTGATATTCGCTGGCAGCCAAGCCCACATGAAAAACATTAGCGTGCTTTTTATTAGTATCAGAGGCAGACATAATCAAATTGTCGCCAAAATTTAATTTATAATCCATATTGTCTTCAATACGGCGGTAATCATAACCGTACAGCGCCGTAACGCGTTTGGACTTGTCGCGATATACGGGCGTCATGCCGTAAAAGCTGAATGCTTCGGAATCGCCGTATTGATTAAAAAAGCCGTTCTGCCAGCCAATATCGTAGGTGGTTTTGCTAACGCCCACACCCATTCTGGTGCCGCGGCTGCCAACTGCCGTTTCGTAGTTTACAGCGTAATTTTTGGTGTGCTTATTGCTGATAGAACCGGTAATGCCAATTTTATCGCCCTGCTCGCCGGGATTGTTTATTTCTGTGTGAATGCCATATCTGTATCTGCCGGAGCTTTTGCTGCCGCCGTTATCGGCAAACACATAATTATTCCAGACCGGCCGGTGCAGAATTTCTACTGCCAAGCCTGTGGTCAGCGGCCTGCTGCCGGGATACAAAGAACCTCTGGCAATAACGCCGGGTAAATCGTTAAGGTCATTCATAACCCTTTCCAGCTTTTTATCGGTAATAACCACATCTTTTTTCAGCGGTTCCAAAAACTTTACCAATACCCTGTCGGCTACTTTGGAAGTATTTTGTACCATTTTAATATCGTCATACGAAGCTGCGTAAACGGCAACCTCAAGCTCGCCGTTTGTAATTTCCTGTTCCGGCACCACTGCCTGCGATACGGTAAAGCCGCAGTCTCTGGCATATTTGGTAACCTCGTCCGTCAAAAGCTGCAGTTCTGCAAAGGCTATGCTTCTATGCGTGTAAGCAGCCAAAATATCCGCAAGCTTTTTATTTTGATGGACTTCCGGCAGCACAAAGCCTGTCAGCTTGATGCTCTTAACATAGAACGCCGGATTTTCCTGCGTACCGGTATTGCCGGGTTGATATGCTTCCTTCTGCTGCAAGCGGTTTTCTACCTCCGCCTCCTGCTTACCGGTGCGGTAATAGGGATATTCGGTAACAGCAGTTTTATCAAAGCTTGGCAGCGGAGAGGCTGCAAACGCTGTCGTATTTAACACAGCACAAAGCAACGTGGTAGTTATAATTCCTATTTTTTTCATATTGCACTACTCCTTTAGCTTACATAAAAAATAAGTTTACTTATTGCCTTTTTTACATCGCACAATTTCCCCCCCGGATAAACAAGCTGCTTGTCAAAGAAAACGGCTTTTATCAATAGTAAGCATTTTATATTATTATTCCAAAAGAAAAATCAATATTATAATATTATTATCATTATACCACCGCCACAATTTATTCGCAAGTCAATGGAGAGCTTTTTAATTATTTACTCTGCGCTTTAGTAAAAGCTTTTCTCTCTCATCAATTACAGCCAAAACATTTTTCGGCAAAAACATCTTATGCAGGCAATAAAAATTTTTTGACAGACAAAATTTTTATGACAGCTAATCTAAAGATAAATTTTTCTTTTTTTATCGCCAGCCTCTTGCCAAAAGCTCAATTTTATGGTATTATATGTACTTGTCAGGCACCTGACAATGGCCCGGTGGTTCAGTTGGTTAGAATGCCGCCCTGTCAC
>ULSP01022049.1_pt1 | contig 21877 bp, 17 predicted proteins | sample 1956811 | NCBI WGS metagenome assembly ULSP01 (sample SAMEA4835711, study PRJEB28245) | human gut metagenome | biome: gut microbiome; material: fecal sample | place: Denmark | collected 2008
GAAATCGCAGAGAAAATCTATGAACGTCACACATTTCTTACAGACTGGCTGACTTCCATCGGTGTGGATCCCACTGTGGCTGCCGAAGATGCCTGCCGGATTGAACATGTGATCAGTGCAGAGACTTTCACTGCTATGAAAAAGACATTGAAGACGAAATAGAACTCACAGTAACTCATTGCATATTATTTGAACGCAAGAACTCCCGGTGCGATATTGCTCCGGGAGTTTTGTTATTATCATAAGCTCATTACCTGCGCTCATTAAATCTTAATTGTCACCCATTTTCCCTGTCGGAACCGAATCGACGCAAACAGAAATCTGGATACCTGATCCGCCAGAATGCCCATCCAGATACCGGTCATTCCCAGTCCCAGAGTAAACCCGAAAATATAGGATGCCGCCGTACGGATCAGAGTAACGCTGATCGTAGAAGCCACTGCCGTGTATGCGGTATCTCCCGCGCCGCGCAGGCATCCCATGTAGATGACCTGAGACACCTGGAACAGGACAATGATACAAATGCAATGAATAATATTCACACCGTACGTAATAATATTTTCTTCTCTAAAGAACATCCGGTAGATGGTCTCCCCTCCGAAGAAATAGATAACCGCCAGTGCAACAGAGATTCCCATACCGATACGTCTACAGATAGCTCCATAGCTTTTCGCTTTCTCCGGGTCACGTTCGCCCAGACTCCGGCCGATCAACGCCACCGCCGCTACCTGCATACCGTCACCGAATGAAAACGTCAGACCGAGGATATTCATGCCTACCTGATGTGCCGCCATGGCTTCCGTACCCATTTTCGCAGCCATCATAGCAGTCGACATGAATCCGATACGCATCAATACCTGCTCAATAAACACGGAATAGCCGACTTTGATGATCTCCAGCAGCGGTTCCATCCGCAATCTAATATGATGTTTAATCATATACGGAATGCTGATAAATCCATCTTTCGGACAGATCGAGACGATGCTCATCACGCATGCCACTACCGTACCGAATACCGTAGCAATGGCGGCTCCGGTGATTCCCAGTGCCGGGAATCCGAAATGGCCGTTGATCAGCAGGTAATTGCCGCAGATATTCACCAGATTGGAGATCAGATTCGTCCTAAGAGCGATCATCGTATTGCCCGCGCCGCGCTGTGCCGCATTGATTCCCATGGACAATACGTTGAAGATCATGCCACCCATGATGATCCGGTAGTATCTCGCCGCCATGGCATGCGTGTCCTCACTCGATCCGCAGAATTCAATGATCTGATCCGCGAAGCCCACCGTCAGTGCACTGATGATCACCGCTGCCACAATGCAAAAGCAGATCGTCATCACCAAAATCTCGTTGGCCGCCTGCTGCCTCTTCTCTCCAAATCGTCTCGCCACCAGGGCGGAGATTGCTACATTCGCTGCGATGAACAGTGCCAGCCCCAGGAATTTCGGCTGTGTGGTCAGACCTACCGCTGCCACCGCATTGGCTCCGAGCGTACTCACCATAAAAGTATCCACCATACCCGCCAGTGCGATAAAAAAGGATTCGCAGACCGCCGGCCACGCCAACCGGATTGCTTCTTTTGTCAGGGAACCCTGTGTGTGTTCTGTGTCCATATCTATGTTACCTATTACCTTTTCTTGGATATTTCCTGTTTCTGATAGTCATAATGCTTTATTACAATCTTAATCATACACCAAAACCACAGCTTGCCGAAAGTCCCAAATTTTTATCCTTTTTTATGGTGAGATACATAATTTTTGTCTCATTTTCATACAATACTAATCAGACCATACACGGATATTGACACATGCAAAATCGTATTTTCAAAGGAGGCTTCCATGCAACTCTCCGACAAATTTCACAATATTCACTGGAAAAACCTCATCACTGCCGTTGCCATCCCTCTGGCGGTAGGCGGACTCTCCGCCTGGATCACCAAAGACGGTATGAAAGCCTTTGAAACAGTGAATCAGCCTCCCCTGACGCCGCCCATGTGGCTCTTCCCGGTGGTGTGGAGCATCCTGTTCGTCCTCATGGGAATCGCCTCTTATCTCGTTGTCATGCAAAAAGGTGAGGACACGAAAGCCCTCACCCTGTATACCGTACAGCTTATTTTTAATTTTTTCTGGTCCATCTGGTTCTTCAACCTGGGATGGTATCTTTTCGCCTTTTTGTGGCTGGTCGCTCTGTGGATCCTGATCCTCGCCACTACCGTTGCCTTTTACCGCATCTCGAAGCCTGCCGCATGGCTGATGCTGCCTTATCTGGTGTGGGTGGCGTTCGCGGGGTATCTGAATCTGGGGGTGTGGTGGCTGAACCGGTGAAAGAGTTTTCAAAAAAACGAAACACTGTTTCACTTATTTAATTTGATTGCAAAAGGCTATCTTATAAACGCACGCGTGCGTTTATCGTGCGTTTATTTAATCATTTCATAATGCGCTGATCTGCCATTGCCGATTGTAATCTATTTCTGCACCAGGCTGGTGCAGCTTTCTCCAAATGAACTTAACAGCATGGATTCTTAATTATTTCGCAACAGCCTTGACGTTTACATATCTATACATCCCCCTGAAATGCCGGACACATTCTTTCGATTTCCCCACGGCTGATTCCATATTTTCCGGCAAGTGACCGCCAATTATCTGCTACCGTTTTTCTAATGGCTGTGACATTTTTCTTCGCCTGTTCTGTTGATATCTCATAGTATGGCGCTGCCTCTATTGCCAAATCAAAATCTATCGCAGAATTATCTTCGTCCACATTCAGTGATAAAAATTCTCCATAAATATCCGGATTCACATCATACATCGGAGAAAGTACCCACCCTTTCTCCTCCAGAATAAATCCATGATTTCTAAAATGATCGTCTGTATTGGACACTGCCATGCTAAACACAATACGCTTCCACAATTCCTGTATATCTTTTTTAGGTGTTGCTCCGTTTGCTTTCAGAAAAGAAACTATTTCAAGATAGCTACTTCCGTCCGCTGCGTTTGCACCATCCTTTTTACCAAGCATAGTCATTGCTGAAGAAAAGTGAATTCTTCGGCTTTCTATTCTGTCAAATCGCTTTACAAGAAATGTCGTTCCCAATCTGGAAAATTTTTCAGCTTTTGCCTCCGGAACATTAAGTCCACACATAACAGCCAGTTCATGTACTACCATTTCCCATGCCCCGGAATTAAAATCATCATTTTTAGACGGAAATTTGGCAATCCAAAGTGAGCCATCCGTCGCCAGCACAGAGGCTTTGGGTCTCGCCCCTCCCAAAGAAGATCCGGGAGCAAGTAATTGTTTTAACCATTTCTCATTCAGCCCCTTTTCATCATTTTCAAACGCAATCGATGCCTGTTCGAGTTCTCTTAATGACGTCCACGGTGGTGTTGCAAATTCCCTGTCATTGGACAAGAATTCACCTTCCAACTCCGTTTTAAAACGCAATCCGCCCATTCTTGCTTCATCATACACTCCCAGAAGATAATCACTGTCTAAAAGCTTTCTAGGTTTTTCACCTGCATTTTTGGCACGCAATTCCTCTCTGCGTTTCATCAGACGCTGTCCCCATCTATCAGGGCAGGAATCGGCAAATACTCCGAATATCTTCTTATCATCGTGAATATATTGCCTTCCCTTATACATCTGTAAATCGGGATCTAATATCATATTTCCCTTTTCCAGCCATTTCTGATCATACTCAAAAGAGTAAAATTCCTTTCCTCTCGTCTGCGAAACATAGATTGTACCTATAATTTCTTCGTGATAAGGCTGAAAATCAGCAAAAACAAAAATCTTTTTTTCTTTATCCACTCCCTATCCCCTCCTGGGTGCGCGCTGTCTTACAGGCAAATCAAGATCCTGTAATTTCCGTCCCAATTCATCATCTTTAGCAACAAGCAGTAAATCCTTATCCATATAATTCAATGCATGAAGCACAGCCGCATAGCACCCCATTGCCACAGAAGGTGAGCCTTTTTCTATGGATACTAAAGTAGCTCTGCTGATTCCTGCTCTTTCCGCAACCAATTCCGACGTCAATTTTCTGCGCAGCCTTGCATACTTTATCTGTAGTCCCATTTGCTCAAGTATTTTTTCTGTTTCAGGCAACAACACTATTGTTTTTTTCGGCATAATCCCATCTCCTTATGTAAATATTATTAAACATTTATATCTACTTTGTCAAATTTTATTTACACTATTGAAAAATATCTCTGTCACGGATCCGACAGAGATATTATATAGTATGCCTATTACTCCGTTATCCTATAACGAATAACATACTGTCAAATATTACGCACAGCAATCTGTTAGCTACTCCCCATTATTTTGTAGAAATTAATTAGATTCAACTTCCTGTGCTACATCCGCTGCCTGAGTCTCCGGCTCGGTATCGGCGATTTCAATCTGATCTGCCAAGTCCATGCAGTCTATATAATGATCTCCTATCCGGAACGCATAGAAACTTCTGTAATCCGAGGTCATAGGGTCTGTATCCTGATGCTTTCCGGCATTATTATCCTGAAAATATTTCGGAAGGTAGTCAGACTGCATATGTATGTCCTTTGCGTCCATGTTCTGCAGATAAACATAAATAATGGTATTACTGTCGTCTAACGTGATGGCATATTCATATCGGTCGATCCAATTTGCCATTGCCACATACGCAACGCTGCAATAATTTTCTTCATCCTGATAGAGCATATTCGTCTGATCCTGATAAGAAAATTCCAAATTACGCAGACGTTCTGTTTCTGCCTCATACTGTTCCCTGGTATATTGATTTTCCAAATAGATCTGGCAGGTTGCTGCAAATATTTCATCACGGGTCTGATAATAAAAATCTTGTGAAACGGTATCCATATCTGCGGAAGGAAACACCGCTAACGGGCTGTATACTCCTCCCTTTCCTTCTAATTTGTGGTATGCTTCTCCCTCCCGGGAAGTGATTCTTGTCCCATAAATAAAATGATAGCATACGTAAGACAAAATTATCCCCGGCACAAGCACTGCTGCCACAACTGCTGCCACAACCGCAAATACTACTTTCTGCTTTTTGGTCATTTTTTGTTCCTCCCACAATTATCATTGCAATATCATTCTTTTTCCAACAGGTAAAAAGCACAATCCATCGTAAGAATAACAAATTGTGTATTACCGGAAATCATTATGTTCACTGCCGGAGGCTGCCGTTTTATTCCATCTCTCGTGCCTCTTATTTCCAAATCCTGAAATTCACCATAATTCAGAATCCAATCATATAGTTCCGAATCTTCTTTTATAGCTTCCTTTACATTATAATAGATTAAATTACGCTCTTTTATAGGAGATACCTCATAAGAAGGTTCTAAAATCTCGCATTGATAACGTTCATATTTTTCAAGCCCTTCACTGGAAAATACATCTTCATTTATCACAATATGATTGCCTATGACATCATGTCCTTCCGGATAATTCGTATAATCGTTTTGTACGTGTGTAAAGCCAAGCAATTTTGTAACTTTCCACTCACCAAAAAGCAATTCTTTGAGCTCATCCATGGATAATTCGTCCACACTGCCATCTGCTATTTCCGGATCTGGCTCTATCGTTTCTTCCGCATTCAGGTTTTCCGATTCTGTCTCGAGCATATTATTAATTCCGATAATTGATAGTTTCCAAGGTCCTGTTCCTTTATAAACATTGTCAAACCAGATTTGTCCATCCCCCATCATCACCCCTTGCCAATTACAAAACATTTTTCGGCATGTTTCAGCACGAATAGCCTCTACAAATTCTTGATTCAGCTTTCCATCAATATCGAGTTTTAAAAAATCTTCACGATTATTAACCGTAGTACCATTTATTGCAATAGGATATGAAATTTTCTCGGATAGCGCATCCCAATCATGCTTTAAAACATCATTTTTAATCTCTTCAGCAAATTGCTCCACTTCTTCTGTTTCGCTGCTTTGAAAGCTTTCATCACTTTCACGTACTTCATAGTCTTCTGTATCACTCATGGCAGGCATCTTTTTTTCTTCAGGTGTACTGTCTATATGCTGATTTTTCATCAAAAATACGTAAGACATAATCATCCCCAGCACAAACATTGCTGCCACAACCACAAATACTACTTTCTGCTTTTTGGTCATCTTTTCGTTCATTTTCCTTACCTGAATTCTCCTCCCACAAGCATTTACACAAACGATATTTTTATCACAATTTCATTAACTGATGCTAATTATTTTGATATGTTCAATTTAAAATATCCCAATCACATAATCATAACTATAGGTATGCACATACAACCGGTCATCCTTCACTGCCATGAGATCCGGCATCTTTTTCAGGGGCAGGCGGTCGATCACTTCTCCGGTGTTTTTATCCAGCTGGTAGAGATAATCGTCCTCTGCGGTAAAGCCATAGCCGCAGAAGATCACGTCCCCTTTCACGAGGAAGTTCATGCTGTTGTAGGTCTGGTCGGCGCTCCGCCACAGCAGCTTCTCATTTTCCAGATCATAAGCAAACATAAAACAGGTGTCCGGCTGGGCATAGCCGTTCATTACCGAAGCCCCATAGAAGATCCCGTTCTCAAGGCGGGCGTTGTTGCCGTTGACGTACCATTTGTCTGTGGGATATTCCAGTACATACAGGCAGTTCTCACCGTCGAAAATGCTCAGTTTTCCTTCGTCCCACTGGTAGGTGTAGTTCTCGTCATAGAAGCAGTCCCAGCTCTCACCGATCATGGGGAGTGAAACGTCTTCCGATGCATTGTACCATTCATCCGCAAAAGTAATATTGTTATACGTCTCGGAAAGGACTTCCAGGGAATAGGGCTGCGCCACAGTTCCTTCCGGGTGAAACTCCGCGATTCCGGTGAAGTCTATGGTAATTTCTTTGGGTGCAGCCGGATTTTCCTGTGCTGTGGTTTCCTGCGGAACCTCTGTCGTAACAGAAGCTGTCTCTGTGAAAGTCTCCGCAGATGTCTCTGCCACCGGCTCTGTTAGCTGCTTCTCCGCCGTCGTATTCTCCAAAGCACTCGTTTCCCCAGCGCCACATCCCGTCAACAGACAGGCAGTCAGCGCTAATGCTGTTAATTTATATTGTTTTTTCATAATGTCTCCTTCTGTCACTTATCCACTCAGGTTCTCAATTTTCCATCAATAATACGCTCTTATACTCCTGTTGTCCATCAAAAGTTGCTGCTGTCAGCTGTTTCTCGGTGATGACTGTGACTTTCCCCTGGAATACCGTGAACCAGTAGAGGGTCCCCTGGGCGGTATCTGCATACTGCCAGATCTCCCATGGATTATCTCCCGCGGGGGTGAGCAGCGTCAGCGTGCCGCCGGCATCGGTAACGATTTGCTGTACTTCCTCCAGAGTAGTCTTGTCCACAGTAAATCTTTCATCGCGGCTGCTGCCGGTCTGAATCGTAAGCGCGCTCAGTCCACCCGTTTCGTCAAAATAGCAGCGATATCTACTGTCTTCGATATTGATTCCGTCGTCTTCTCCGCCGAGGAAAAATTGCAGTCCCGCATACGTGCACAACGATCGGACATCTTCCCTGGACATTCCCCAGGTAAATTCCGCCAGAATCTCTCTATTATACTCCGTGGAGTAAACAACCGCCCGCACCGGCACGAAACCAAAAGACGCCCGATGGGATCCCGCCTGATTCAGATCCCCGTCCACTACTGTCGTCACAGAATCTTTGCCCAGATTCTCCCCGGCTGCCAATAAGGTTCCGTCCTGCAGCAGCGCAAAGTTATCAAAAGTATACGAATGCACTGCCCAGCTTAAGTTCTCCAGTTCCGTATCGATTCCGTCGTCATTTTGCCGTATTGCCTCCAGCCATACCATACTGACATTTTCCAGCACCTTCTCCGGTGCCCAGACAAAGTCATGGACATTCTCACTCTTCGCGACACCGCATTGTCCGAAGATGTTCAGTCCCCACATGTATAAGTCGCCGTTCTCCGTGATTGCCGCACCGTTCCACGCACTGATATCCACATAGACACAGTTCTCCAATACCTTATGTGGCTCCAGGTACATCATTTTCACCGGATTGTCCGGATTCTCCTCCACTGTCCAGTAAGCATCGTAATCGCTGCCGTAGGTGCTTGTGGTTGTCCGCATCTGTCCCCACCAATAGACGCTTCCGTCCTCCTGTAATGCAACGATGGCTTCTCTGCCGGCTCTGGCATATCTCACATTTTCCATCAGCAGCACCGGTGTGCACACACGGTCATTATCATCATCGCTGTACACCTGTTTCACAGAGTCTTTCCCTAACAGGAGTCCTGCCATATTCAGCCCCATTCCGTATAGCTTTCCATCGTCCGTCAGATAGATGCAGAAATTGTTATTCAGGTTAGCGTCCACAGAAACCACATGATCCGCGATCCGAACCGCATCCATTTTCCCCAGGTCCAGATCCGTCTCGTAGCTGCCGTTTCCCAGCTGTCCGTTTTGATTATAACCGCTGCCCCAGAGGACACCGTCTGCATCAATATAATAATGATTCCATGCCGTGGCACGGTCGGTGATATACTGCTCCACGATTCGAAGCGGGCTGCTTATCTGCAGATCCTCCGCCCGGCGGATATAGAATGTCGGCAGATCCTTTTCTTCCTCTGCATCGCTCTCCGCCGTCACACTGTCAGCAGTCTCTCCTGCGGCATTTCCTGCCTCCGGCTCCTGCTCCGTTACGGCACCTTTCTGTGTCAGTAATATCAATGCCACCACGACACACAGCTCCACTGCCAGCGCTGCAAGCTTCCCAGCGGTCTTACGTCCTTTCAAAATATGCCGGATCCTGCCCTTGATGTCACCTTCATCGAAGCACACCGGTGCCGCGAAGATCCTGCGTGCAGTCGTGTCGACCGCCATGTATAACAGTGCGGTGGCATATTCCTGTCTGCCCTCCGGCTCCAACTGCTCCGTCACCGCCTCGTCGCAGGCTTTTTCCATATCGCAGCACAACAGGTAATACGCCAGCCAGACCACCGGGTTCACCCAATGCACGATGCTGATCAGATATGCCAGTATTTTCCACAGATAATCCAGACGGCGCAGGTGGATCCTCTCATGTTGCAGCACGCAATCATAGAATTCCGGATTCATCTCCACCGGCAGATAGATCTGCGGTCGCAGGATCCCGAATACCATCGGTGTACGAATCCCGTCCACGTAACATACGCCCTCCTCTCCGGGGAGGCATTCCGCCAGACGGCGTTTCATTCTTATATACGAAAAAATAAAATACGCGAGAAAGCAGGGGATTCCTGCCAGCCACAGACATCTGATTGCAAATGTCACCCGCAAAAAGGCTGTCGATGTGAAAAGCGCGGCTGCTGTGCCGGTGGACTGTACATCCGGTACCGGAAGTGCGCTCGATTCCGACCTCCGATTCGTACTCTGTTCTATCGTTGCATCCGTTCCTACAGTTGTCTGTCCATGCACAGCATTATTCTCCGGCAGAGTACTCTGCCCTGTCATAGGACCCTGCTCCGGTAAGGTATTCTGCCCCGGCACGATGCTCGTTCCCAGTCCCGTTACCACCGTCGGTCCGTCCGCACTCACCGCCACTACCATCGACTCCGGCTGTGCCCGCCAGAATCCATGCGCATTCTCGATCTTCCAGGGAAATATAAGATAGAAAAAGACGATTCCCCACAGCAGCACACAGTACCGGTAGGAGATCCGCAGTCCTCTAAATACCATTCTGAGGAGCAATATGATTCCTATGATGATACTTCCCTGAAGACTCATTCTGAACAGTATCTGCATCATTGCCATCCCTGTCACTCCTTTGCTCCCCCATTATTTTCGATGATTTTCTTCAGCTCCTTGATCTCTTTCTTAGACAGCTTCTTCCGGGAAGTAAATGCCGCTACGAAATCTGGCAGAGATCCTGCGAAAGATTCCTCGATGATCTCTTCACTCTGTCTCGCCTGGAACATCTGCTTCGACAGCAGCGAAGTAACGACACCGTTCTCACTGATAAATATCCCCTTCTGGCAGAGGCGCCGCAGGACCGTATAGGTCGTGGATTTCTTCCAGTTTAACTCCTGCTCGCACAGCTTCACTAGTTCCCCGGAGGAGACCGGCTCATGCTCCCAGATGATCTCCGCAAAACGCATCTCAACAGCACCCATGGTATATTCCGACATTGCAATTCCTTCCTTTCTGTTCTCGTTGTATCTATGATGTCTTATAACGCAAAATGGTTTACAAGTTGTAACGTTTTTATGTTACATCCTGTAAACCATTTCTGTCAATGCCTATTTTTTATCTGCTAAGGTAAAAGTTTCTCTTATACTGGAAACTTTTTTTATTTTTATCAATTGTTTCCAGTATAAGTTTTATCACCCACCATATGGCATCAAGTCATTAAAAGTCGCCCAAGCTTCCTCATAAGTGTAATCCGCCAGCTTAAGCCACCCGGTGACACCATTCTCGGTCTCCACGCAGAGCCACTGTCTGCCGGCATCTAGATAGAGGAAATAGACTCCGTGATCTGCGTTGATGGTAAAGCGTTCGCTGCCGGCATCCGGAGTCCGGCAGACTTCCAGATCCTTATTGAGTCCGTGCAGGACCGCCTGCTCCGGCAGATCATAGCGGTCTGCGGGGATCTCCGCCAGCCTTCCGTCACTTCCGATGCGGTATATGATCCGCAGATTCTCTCTCTGCAGGATATAATCATAGCTTTGGGTGGTGATGATCTGGCCGTTTTCCACCCAGATCTCCCGGATATCCTGCGCGAAGCTTCCTACCTCCTGTAGTTCCCCGTTCTCATAGCTGAACAGGAAACTCTCGCACTGTCCGAACTCGTCCCTACGCATCAGTGCCAGCAATATCTGTCTGCCATCCGGGCTGAACGCATAGATGCTGTTCCCCAGATTCTGTGCTGTCCGCGTCTCGCCTCTTGCAGTGTTCACCTCAAATACATACTTGTCCAGGGGCGAATGGTCCAGCTCGTTTACTGCCTGTGCCATCTGGGGCCGCAATATGATCCGCTCTGCACTGCCGTTCCCATCGAGATCAAGCAGGGCATAAGTCTCCTGCGCTGCCCGCTCGGACAGATCGAATACGACTCCCACATTCGTCATAATATCCCGTCTCTGTGCTGTTGCATAAGCATCCGCTTCCTCTGTCGTCAGATCTGCCGCCACCTTCCCATTCCAGACCGGCTGGTTGGACAGAAGCGGAAGTTTCATCTGGGCGGTTCCGTTGCTCTGACTCAGGATCCAATAACCTCCTTCCGCAGTAAGCATGTCTGCGGAGAAATCCTGCGCCTCCGACGGCAGCTTCCAGTCCGTGACCCCGTTTTCTCCGGTCTGTCCCGAAGTATCATATTCTCGGATCGTGTCGATCCAGATTTCCAAATCGCCATCCTGATAGTCAGAGGATGCCAGGTAGTACAAGCGGACACTATCCTGTTGCTTCAGATAAGCCATCTCCTGTCTATAACTGTCAGACGTATAGTAATTTCCCACATTCTGGTAAACCGTGGAACGTCCCTCTGCCGCACATCCCGGCGCTATATATCCCGGAACCATACAATTTAGTCCGGCGTCGTCCCCGGTGGCCGCATAAATACCGTAGCTGGAGACCTGATAAGTAGCAGCAACATCCGCAAAAGATCCGGGGGATACCTTTACATACACCCATTTTTTCGACAGTTCTGCCACGGTAGCCCAATCTTCATCCCTGGGTCCGTATTCCGCATAGACCACTCTGGCCTGATTTTCTCCGTCCAGAGGACCGGTAGAATGCCGGCCTTTACTGTCGATGTCTCCCAGGGAGAGCATCCAGATCTGACTGCTCTCCTCCGCAAATACCATAGGAATATCGATACCGGATCCATCAGCGAAAATATAATGTACGTTTGCCACAGAGCCTTCGCCGGGTCTTGTGGAATCTTTTTGGAAAATAAATACTGCCTCCCGGCTTCATAGAGCAGTTCCGTCATTTCCCCGCTGCCACCCTGTAGATTCAGCAGAGCTTCCGCAGCCTTCACCGGATCCTTGTAGGTCTCATGGGCAGCGGCATCTCCGTCTAAAATCCGCTGATGCAATTTCCGCGCCGCGACACCATCGTAGCCAAGATACTGGATGCCGTCCTGTCCGGCAAAAGACCGGGTATCCTCCAAGGCAGCCACATCAAACAGGGCACTGAACTCTTCCCTGCTGTGGATACCCTGCTCAAATACCGTCAGCCATTCCGTTTTGGCAGCCTCATAGTCCACTTCACCCGCCGTTAAATCCCCTTCCGCTGTTTCATCCGACGTTCCTGTCATGTCTGTCGCTTCTGTCGCATCCGCCCCAGTCTCCGTATCATTATCCGCATTTACTGCATCTGTTCCACCGCCCGGGTTGCTGCACAAACACACCACCAATATCACAAGCACCGCTGCTGCGCCAACCAGCATCCAGAACGGCGGCTTGCGGTAGTCCAGCACGTGGCGGATACGATTTTTCACATGGTCTTCTCCGAAAGAGAGCAGTGCGCAGATGGAACCGCCCCGATAGCGTTTCCATTCGCCGCCGGAAGCCTCTTCCAACAGGGTATAGGAATAGATTTTCTTGCTCTCCTCCCCGAGGAGCTTCACCACTTTTTCATCGCAGGACATCTCGCAGTCCATGTTCATCAGATAAAATGCCAGCCACACCAGCGGATTGAACCAGTGGACGCAACAGATCACCAACGCCGCAGGCTTAAACAGATAGTCCCTGCGCTGTAAGTGCACCCGCTCATGACACAGAACAACTTTTCTGCTCTCAGGATCTAAGCCCGAAGACAGATAGATCACCGGATGTATCAGCCCCATGACGAAGGACAGATGCCCACCGTCGATCTCGCAGATCCCAGGTTTCACCTGCCTGACACTATTGTCAGATCTACGAATCCGATGACGCATGCGCAGATAGGAAAAGACATGAAAAGCTAAAAAGCCTGCCATTCCAATCAGCCATAATAAGGCAAGTCCCCGGAGCCACAAGGGGCGGGATGAAATGCCGGTGTCAACCGTACTGTCCGGATTCTGGCCGTCCACTACATCTGCAGAACCTTCCGAGTTCCCTGTCATCCCGACAGACGTATTCACATTGTCATGCTGCAAATGCTCTGCATTATAGTTATAACCGCTGTCCGATACACCTACAGTGGTATCGACTGTACCGCCTCCAACGACATTACCTCCGCTTCCGTTCTGTCCAGCCGCTACATCCATGGAACCTGCCACGTCTCCTGCCAGACCACTGTTGTCCCGTCCATCTGTCAACTGCATGTCTGCCACCTGTGCAGGGCGCGTCTGTGTCCCCACTGCCAGCAGTCTCTCCGGGATCAGGCTGATTCCCGTCTCCGGCAGCACCGGACAGCACAACCGCACGAACACGATTCCCCACAACAGATAGGAGCACCATTTCGGCGCTTTTTTTAATAAAATTCTTGCCAGGATCACTAGCAGGATGCAATAACTTCCCACCAGGCTCAGCCGCCATATGCTGTCAAAAATCCTGTAGATGCCTTCACTCATAAGCCCCTCCTGTACTATCCCCGGAAACTCCGCTCCCTGTCATCGATGTTCTGTAAATCTCCAAAGCTTACTAATTTGTCACCCCGGTAGCTGAGACTTCCACTGTCTCCTTCCTGCAATTCTCTGTAGATTCTGTCAGAGACTTCCAGGGTGATCTGTTCTCCCTGTTTCTCCAGATTTTCAAAAATGATACTCTTGACATTTTCTGTCTCCGTTATCCCGGAATTTACCGTGCTGCCTGCCAGGTACACCGGCTGCCCCACCACTGTAGACTGCTCTTTGCTGACGACTGTTGCCCTGCTCACGGTGTGTTTGCCTCTCTGTTTATTCTGAAGGCTCCGATCAAGCAGATATAATAAATATCCCAGGATTACTACTACGAATAACACGGCCAGTACATTTTCCACCGGACTGAATTTCAACTGCTGTATCATATGAACCCTCCCTTTTTAACCGGCGTGATTTAATCCGCCAAAATAATCATCATAGTTGATACCGGCTTCCAGACGGAACCACCCCTGCGTATTGTCTTCCGTCTGCAGGCAGATCCAGTTCTGCGTTGCATCCAGCTTCGTCATGCGTACCTTGCTTCCTGCCGGCAGTATGAAGGTCTCACCATTCGGTGTACGGTACAGAGTCATATCCTGCAGAAGTTCCACCTCTGCATAGCCACTCAACCAGTACTCCTCCTGCGACACTTCCTGAAGATGTCCGTTTTTCGTCACATAATAGATTTTCTCGATAGAATCTATCGTCATTACGTTATAGGGTTCGTGGACCTGCATCTGCCCGTGCGAGATTTGAATGCGCCGAATATCCTGTTTTATCTGTCCGATCTCCACCAGTTTCCCCTTTTCATAATGATAGAGCCTGGTCAATGGATCCGCACTGGGACCATCTTCATACAATGCGATCAGAATCTGTTCCCCATCCGGGCTGAATGCGAAGATAGAATTGCTCATATTCTCCGTATAAATCTCCGTCGTCTGACCGTTTACTTCCAGTACTGCATCTCTCAGGTCATAGCAATTCATTTCACTTAGTCCCATATTCACATATTCCGTATATTCCTCCAGAGAATATCCCTTTACCGGTTCCGCAGGATGTATCGAGATTTTCTCCGATATCCCGTCGCCATCCAGGTCCAGCAGGGCAAAGGTCTCATCCTCCGTTCGATTCGACACATCAAATACTACTCCCGGATAAGCCAGAGTATCAGCTCCCCGTGCGGCTGCATAGCTTCCATACAAGCTGTCAACCCCGGTCAACGGCAGTCGGATTGTGATCGCCGGATTGCTGCTATTTTCTATATAGTAGTAGCCTTCACCTACCCACAATCCATTCCCAATCTGCAAATTCTCCGGCAGTGCCCTGTCGGTTATGGTTCCTGTGCCCAAGTCGTATTCCCGCAACACCGTAGGCATCCAGGCATCCGTTCCAAAATGCGACTCGTCGGGATCTGTCAGGTAATAGACCTTAATATCGCTATTATCCGTCAGTCCCCGGTCCGCCCGATACCCATTATAGACTCCTGATACTGAAGTCCGGTATGCTATCGGCACAGAAGTCACATCCGCGGGAACCTTCGCCGGAATCCGCTCTGCATGAATACAGCCAAAAGAGTTGTCCTGCTCATCCATCAGATAGATTCCATAGGAAGACACCTGAATATGTTGTCTTTCTCCGATGTTGTCTTCTCCGGTATAACTGCCTTCCGGGAATAGATACTGCCCGGCGTCGCTAAGTTCATATTCCGCATACACATTCCGTGTGCAAATATCTCCCTCTAGCGGTCCGTAGGTTTTGTCCGGATCACCACTGCTGCTCAGATCCCCGAAGGATAAAAACCACAGATGCTGTGTCTCCTCTGCCATTACCATGGGGATATCTATGAAAGAGGCGTCTGCCGCAAACGTATACCGTACATTGACCACAGAACCTTCTCCCGGAGTGTCACTGAAATTAAACTGCTGTTTTGCCTTGTAAAGTGTCTCCGTCACAGTCCCGTTTCCTTCCCCCAGATGAAGAAGTGTCACCGCAGAAGTCACTGGATCTGTGTATTTCTTGTATTCCTGTGAAGTATTTCCGTCTAATAAAGCCTTGAATATCCCATACACATAATCTCCGTTATTCTCTGCCCACACCAGATCATGTGCTGTGTTATCCCATTGAAAAGACCGCTGTGCTTCTATGGTTTTCAGAGAAAAAATGTTGCCAAATTCTTCTCTGTTGTGAATCGTTATGCCAGCAAATTCTTCCGGAGTCACCACACTGCCCATACCGTTTTCCTGTGGTCCTGTCTCTGCACCGGAGTCTGCCGTCTCTGTCGTGGTGCCGGGATTTGAGCCATCTGTCATATCTACTATGCCGCCCGGATTGCTGCACAGGCATACCACCAATATCACAAGCACTGCTGCCGCTCCGATCATGACCCAGAATGGCGGCCTGCGATAATCCAGTACATGACGGATACGATTCTTCACATGGTCTTCGCCAAAAGAAAGCAGTGCGCAGATGGAGCCGCCCCGATAGCGTTTCCATTCGCCGCCGGAAGCCTCTTCCAACAATGTATAAGAGTAGATTTTCTTACTCTCTTCACCGAGGAGCTTCACAACTTTTTCATCACAGGACATCTCGCAGTCCATATTCATCAGATAAAATGCCAGCCACACCAGCGGATTGAACCAGTGGACACAACAGATTACCAACGCCGCAGGCTTAAACAGATAGTCCCTGCGCTGTAAGTGCACCCGTTCATGACACAGAACAACTTTTCTGCTCTCCGGATCCAGCCCCGAAGAGAGATAAATTACCGGATGCACCAGTCCCATGACGAAGGACAGATGCCCTCCATCGATCTCACAGATCCCCGGCTCCACCTGTCTGACACCGCTGTCAGGTCGGTGAATCCGATTACTTATACGCAGGTAAGAATAAGCATGATATCCTAGGAAGCCAAGCATTCCTGCCAGCCATACCATGGATAATACACGGAACCACACCGGGTATGTCCATGCGCGGGCGTCAGTACCCGTTCCGGCAGATGTTCCCGAAATCACTGCATCTGTTCCACTGGCTGCCACCCCTGCAACCGTAGCTCCACTTTCTGTTCTCGCAGTTCCCAGGGAAAAATCCTGCGTGCCGTCAGTGTTCATGACAGTATTGTCATTTCCACCAGCCATCGTTTTTTCTGCCGCCTGGCTGTCCGGTACTTCCTCTGCATCATACTCCCGCCGCAGGACATCTCCGATATCCTTCGTATCGTTGGCCTCTGCATAACCATGACTGCCCGGACCGACTGTCTGCTGCCCGGACGTCATCTCTGTCCCCACAGACAGCAATTTGTCCGGAATCAGACTGATTCCTGTCTCCGGTAGTATCGGACAGCACAACCGCACAAACACGATTCCCCATAACAGATAGGAGCACCATTTTGGTGCTTTTTGCAACAAAAGTCTGGCGAGGAGCACCAGCAGCACGCAGTATCCTCCCACCAGACTTAAGTTCCATACACCGTCAAATATTCTGTAGATATTCTCACCCATAAGCCCCTCCTGTCCTGCCCCCCCCGGCAAGGCATAGTCGATGTTTTATAGACTCTTTGTAATTATAGTCTACATTCTACCGACCCATCTGTCAAGTAAGAAATCTGATTCCTTTAAAGTTGAAAACGGATGTACTCCCGGTATTTCTGAGCACTCCCCGCGCCCTCTGTTTTCCGGAAGACATCGTACACCATCCGGTACTCTCCCGGCTCCAATACTCCGTAAAGCCAGTCCCATTTGTAAAAGTTTGAGACTTCCTCCCCGCAGCCCACCGTATGACCTATCATCGTAAATCCGTAATCGTCTATGATCGTCTCCGCATCCTGCCATTCTCCTTCGATCCTGCGCTGTAGAATATAGGCATCTCCATAGGTCACCTCTGTCCCGGCATCCTCATCCTCCCGCCGGATGACAATACTGGCGCCTATATTGGAAATATCCCGCAGGGTCACAGTCACACCCGCCTCAGGGTCATAAATCGTTTCTGCCTGATTCTGTTGTCCCTCTTCTTCCGGATTCCAGTCACTTACTGTCAGCTCCGGCTCTTCTTCCGAGCGCAATACCTCCGCATGCATTTCAAAATCCAGCACGCAGTCTCTATGGATTTCCTCTGTCTCCCCGGTAGTCATGGAAGTGCCGGTCCCCCGGAAAGAGATCACTGTCTTTCCATCTCCTATGGTCACATCCGAAGTGACATATAACGGTTTCTGATACTGTTCACTGATCCACACAAAAACCTCATTGGTTGCTTCCCAATACTGCCGCAGTTCCTCACCATACTGCTTCGCATACCCCTGTCCGATGTGGGATCTGCTGCGAATGGAGCATATGGGATAGGACCGGTAGAGATCTTCACTACGATCATGGCTGAATCTGATCTGTATCTCCGGATGCTCATACAGCCATAACTCACGTCCGCCCAGAATCCCTGCCGCCAGCGCCACCACTGCCAACACGATCAAAATAACATGCCTTTTCTTTTTACCGTTCATTTCCGCCCCTCTCTTTCCCGTGCTTACTTCTGCAACGCTTCCATCAGACGCTCCTGCCAGTCATAGAAAGCCTGGCCGTCCACCAGGCAGCGTTCGTCCTCACCTATCCATAATCCCTGTTCTTCCGACGCGTAGCGAAAGGTCCTTGTCTCACCGTCTGCATAGACAAACTGAAAATATCCCACACCTTCCACCATCTCTTCCGGCGGGATCGGATCTGACGTCACTTTCCCGGAAAGCTGTATAAATTCCTGCCACAGCTGCTCTACGGCAGCAGCATCTTCCACGTAATCGTAATCCTCCGTGCAGAAGCTGCAACCGATCTTCTGCGGGCACTCCTCCGGCAAAAAGTTCGCACAGGACGCGGTCTTTGCACTGTTTTCCAGCATTCCGGGATACCATACATCCGCTATGACATCGGCTTCTTCCGGTGTTGCCGCCGGATATAAAACGTAGCTGGCGGGATTCTCTACGGATATCATCCCTTTTTCCACATTCTGTACCGCCTGATAAATCGCTACGGTAGTCTGAGCATCCGGGGTTCCGATCCAGCCAGCCCCTCTTCCCTCCTTCAGAAATCCTCTGCTTGCTCCATAGGTAAAGAAATAATTCTGCGGTTCCTCTCCCTCTCCAACGAAAGATATCTGCCCATGGAAAGTGCTGCCGTGGATCCAGGGCAGTACCCGGTAATAATAGGTTCCGTTGACGCTCACTTGTACCTCTTCCTGCTTTCCGAAAGCGTTCTCCTTCGGCATCTGTATCCCCGGCACCGTGAAATCCACCGTTTTGCGGAATTCGATGAGATTCAGCAGAAGTACCACTACCACCAATACGATTGCACTGAGAAAAATGGTTGCTTTTATGTTAATCTTCTTCATAAGCCCCTCCTTTGTTTCCCTTCTATCTATATTGACGACTTTTATACTTCGTTTGTTACAAACAGCATAACAAAATTTTACCCCTGAATCTACTTTTTTCACCCAAGCGACCGCTTTCTGTTATTTCTGGTCTTTTTATAACATAACCACTGTAAATGCACAATTGAGCAGATGGAAACTTAACAGTCTGGAACTATAAAACTGGCGGCATCGGTTTCCCGGTGTCGCCAGTTTATTGTCACTCTATTTTGCAAGTGGCTCATAATAGAGCACTGTCTGCGCAGGATCTTTTCCGCTGATCTCTACGCCGATGTGGGAACACAGATTTTAATTGGACTCTATCCGCCGAAATTCCCGCCAGAAAGCAATGGTCTCCTGCAGATCTGCTTCATCTTCGAACAATTCCAGCTGTTTCGCCACTTCGATTGCAAAATCCACATACCCGTTTGCTCTCGAAGTGGTAATCCGGTCGGAAGTCACCACATCTTTTTCACCGGAGAGCGTCGATTCGATCCCCTCTAACAGTCCTGCATGCTCTACAACATCCACGCCAGCGCAGATGGCGGCGATCCGTCCGCCCAGGTCCTTTACTCTTTTCAGGTACTTCCATACCTCCGGAGTATCTATCTTCTCAATATCACCTCCCGGAATAACCAGCAGTTCCACATCCTTCGGATCCGCAGAATCCAGCCGATCCTCCGGCACTATCCGGTATCCTTCCGTGGTCGTAATCTCTTTCCCGTCTAGAGATACAAACTGCATTTCTTTTCCCGTTACTTTCAGAAAATAATTCAGTATCACAATTTCGTAAATACAACTGGTATCATACAACAATACTACTGTTTTCATCCGCTCTCTCCTTTTTCTCGCTTATAAGTTAATTTTCACGTAAATCAAAAATGTTTTTGCCTGGTTTTTCACGTAAATCAAAAATGTTGGCATATTTTTATAAAAATATCCCGATTTTCATGTCTTTTAATGTATGAAAATCGGGATACCCTAAGTTCCTCAGAATACTACTTTATAACGAAATATCGATTACCGGAGCAGGTGCGACCTGAGCACCGATTCCAGCGGCATCGGCAGAAAAAGATGTCCCGGAGGATCCGGCAGATAAGCTCATGCCGCCTCCGGTGGGAATGACCATGTTGTCTTTCATTTTCTCCAGGTGGTCGAAGACTGCTTTCAGGTACTCCGCATCGGCCTTGACGATGTCTTTCATCTCTTTGTTGCGGTGTTTGATCTTCATCATCTTGAGGTCCGCGGGATCCATCTCCCTGTTCACCGAGACCACGGTATCCGATTCCACGTCTAGTCCCATCTCTTCCATCAGGTCACGCAGGCTGTCAGACATTTCCTGCATCATCTCAGAAGTAAAGTCGCTCATTTCCGACATAAAATCTCCTGCCTGCGCATAAAATGCATCCATGCCGAGATCAATATAATCGGATATATCATAGCTATCCGCCGCATACTCATACGCAGAGAGATCCCCGGACACTTCATCCGCGGAACCTTCCGCAGACATTTCTTCCTCATTCTGCGCGTTTTCCGCCTCTGCGTCCTGCACATCCTTCGTCTCTTCTTCGCAGATTCGGTCTCCCTGCCAGATTCCGCCGGCTGCCTTCACCATTTCCTCTTCTTCGAGATGTTTTGCCTTTTTCTTCGCCACACGTTCCATAGCCTGTGCATGAGCGATTGCTGCTTCGATTTCTTCACTGTCGCTGTCACTGTTCTGCTTCTGCCGTTTCAGGCGCAGGACTTCTCTCCGCGCCTGCCCGGCTGCCTGCTTTGCCGCCTGGGACGTCTTGCTCCGCAGTATCTTGGACGAGATATTTTTGAACTGGTACTTCAATTTCTTCAGCGCCAGCGTCGTGTTCTTCGTCTGCTGCCTCTGATTGCGCAGCGATTCACTGTAACTCAGGGAACTTGTAACGATGGAATCCTGGCTCCAGCTGTTCGCCGCCTGCATCTGGCCGTTCCGGTCATCTCTCGCCAACATCCGCCGGATATCGGTAACAGAACTTTTATTTTTTGCTCCGAAAATACTCTTCTGATTGTTCTGCGTCTTTCTTCCTCCGGAAAATGCCTGCGACAAACCGGTATTGCCGCTCCCGTAAACACCTCCGGACTTCCCCATAGAAATCATGCAACCTCACCTTACCCTCTGAAGTCAAAGTTCTGGCCGACCTGCCGTTCGCCTGCAGTCTGCACACTGTCACTCCGTGTGTTGAAATTGTAGGTTTCTATCTTAGACAACAGTTCTTCTATGGAACCGGCGCTGATCGTTACCGTATCCTCTGTGCCGGCTTCCTCCTTGCTGTCTGCTACCTTATCCGACTTCTTGTCTTTTAGCCGTTCTTCCTTTTCTTTCTTTGCTGCCTTCTTCTCCGCAGCTTTTTTCTCTGCTCTCTTCTGCTCGCCTTTTTTCTCGATTCTTGCCTTCTGATCTGCGCTTGACTTCTTCAGCACTGCAAAAAATGACAATGTACCGCCATCATTTACCTGCATTCCAAAGCCCTTGACATTCGCACCGGAACTCTGCAGGCTGGTCTTTAACTGCTGTATCTGTGCAGCGGCACCACTCAGGATTCCCTCATACTGTTTGCGGAATTTCTCGTCTGTTGCCATCTGTTCGATCTTGTCCTCATCAATGAGAACAACCGTCTTATAGCCGTTGGCATATTTTGCAGCATTGGCTTTTGCATTCTCCTTCTGATCTCTGCTGACCAGAATAAAATCATAATTTCCGTACTTCTTCTTCAGCTGCTCATAGTATTTCGCAGCCTTCTCCGACAGCTCCGGCTGACCGATGGTTCTGCCGTAATCCTCAGTCTTTCCCCTGGTCTGTGCCGTTTCGGACGTCTTTCCCGTACCTGTTGTGCCGGCTGTCTTATCCGGCGTTCCGAATACCTCAGGCTTCTTCGTCTTCGTACTCTT
>ULSP01007665.1_pt1 | contig 21808 bp, 17 predicted proteins | sample 1956811 | NCBI WGS metagenome assembly ULSP01 (sample SAMEA4835711, study PRJEB28245) | human gut metagenome | biome: gut microbiome; material: fecal sample | place: Denmark | collected 2008
TGTAGTCCCCTCCCCTATTGATTCTGCCGAAGACACAGACTTACTTTTCGCCCAATTTGTTGAAGGACATAACGATGTTCTGTGCTACCGACTGTTCACCCCCCCACTCCACCGGCGAAAAGCTGCCCCTAGTACTTTACCTCCACGGCGCAGATGCCATAGGCCAAGACAACATCGCTCAGCTGAATAGCAAAAATGCGTACAGTTTTACTACTACTACTGCCCAGACGCAGCATCCCTGTTATGTGCTTGCTCCCCAACTGCCAGCCCGTTTCACTGCCGCCGATGAATCTCCCACTGATGAACAATCTGCAAAAGGTTGGACCGACGAGGCAGTGCAAACTGCCCTGCTGGAAACTATTCAGGAGCTGATGGAGAGCCGCGGCAATATTGGCCCTGATCGCATATATGTTACGGGCCATTCCATGGGAGCGTTGGGTGTTTGGGGCATGTTGGATGCCTATCAGTGGCTTGTGGAATGATAGTGTAGAACGGATGAAGGATGTTCCAATCTAGATCTTCCATGGTGAGGGCGACACTATGGTGCCATTAGACCAGGAAACCTCTTTACGAGATCAGCTGCTCGACCAGGGTGAAACTGTCATTATGACTATCTATACCGATTAGGAACTAGCCGCCTTAGGAATCACCAATGGACATGCCGCTAATATTCCTGCCTATGGCAACAAACTGGCTCATGATTGGCTTTTTGCTCAAAAACGCCATAAATGTCCATTCCCTTTCAATTTGTTCTAATCAGAACCCCTACTAGCACAACAATTCAACTTTTCATCTCCTCCGTGGTCCGCACGGGGGAGATTGTCTTTTGTGTTCTTTTTGCTGTAGAAACACTGCGTTTTAGAAAAACAACAATTGACACTTACACTTTTTTCATGTTTTAAGTTGCCCATGTTATTACATTGCTGTTGATGTTATAACATGGGCAACCGCTTGATGCTGTTCCCCTTGCCGTGCTTTACCCTATACAAAATCATCAAGAGAGAGTGCATTGCCATGAGCAAAAGCCTTTTCGCCTACTTTTCTGCCAGCGGTGTCACCGCAAAAGTTACCGAAAATCTGGCAGATGCCATCGGTGCAGACATTTTTGAGATTCAGCCGGAAGTTCCGTATACCAAGGCCGATTTGAACTGGATGGCCAAGAAGGCCTGCACCGCAGTACCATCGAAATGAGCGACCCGACCTCTCGCCCTGCTATTGCTGCCAAACGCGATAACATGGACGAGTATGACATCATCTTTGTCGGCTTATCGCTTCGCCATCTTCTCCTTAACCTTGTCTGGCACGTCGATCAGGCCAAATCGGTAGAACAGCCCATAGATATACGACACACCCCGGATATCTCCCAGAGCCTTAGGTCTGTCCACTACCTCTCCAATTTTACCGATATTGTGATACGCCAGTAGCACAGAACTCCAAGCAAGACTCTTGCTGTCCTCTCTGCGGTCGATCCACAGTTCCTTGGTGAACTCATCTCCCCTGCCCTTTTTCAGCGTATATGTAAAGGGCAAGCCGGACATCGTCTTGAACTTGTATCCCTGAAAAGCCACCACACACTTCCAGAGATTTACTTCGCAGGGATCCTTCCTCAACGCAACCACAGCTCGGTAGTGTCGCTGTCTCTCTGCCCCGGCACTGATATTCGCCGCTTCAGCTTCCTCCGGGAAGTACACGCCTTTCTTATACGGCAGATAAGAGGTCACAGAAGGGCGGGACAACTGCAAAGCCGACATGGTGGAGCTGACAGCAGCAGAATAACTCTGCGTGCTTCTAAAAGAACCGAACGTCTGCTGGACGAGTTTTGCCGTGTCCGACTCGTAGACCCCGGCTGTGATGAGCAGCTTCCGAACCTTGATAGGGTTGAGGGACAGAGCGTCTGCGATGGCTTGCAGGCTCATTTTGTCCGTATAAAGGCCAGCAGCAGCTTTCATCTGCTGTGTTAAGTTCTTGGCTGCACTGTACTCTGGCTTTGATGGCTTCCGACCACCGCCGGGCTTGCGCGCACGTGTATTACCCACTAATTTTCACCTCGTTTTAATTTTCGTCACAAACTATATATCGTGCTCAAGAATATGCCGTGTGAACTTCTGGAATTCAGTTCACACGGCGTACTGTTTTATTTCAGCTTTGCGAGGATCTCGTCTGCTGTCATACCGGATGCAAGCAGTTTCTTCAGCACAGCTTCAGCCTCGACCTTCTTAGCAGCTTCGGCAGCTTTCGCCTCAGCGGCAGCCTTCTTAGCCTCCAGCTTTGCGATTGCCTTTTCGGTCTGCTTGATCTCCGCCTTCTGCGGCTTTAGGCTTTCACGCAGGGATTTGATGTTGGTCTTCAGCCTTTCGATCTGGGCGACAGTCTTGGCAACCCCTTCCTCCAAGAGAGCCTTGTCCTTCTGCAGCTTTGCAATCTGAGCATCGCAGTCGGTAGATGCGGTAACACAGTTCTTGCTGTCCTTGGTTCTGGGCATAGGATGATACCTCTGATAAGATTATGTAAGATTTGATGTTAGTATAGCACTATGAAAAAAGGGTTACAATGAGAATGCTTATATTTCCTCTGTTGATTCCAATGAATAGTACTGCACCCCTTCAAAGCTCTCCAACATAAATGTTTGAAACGATTCATTGCCATCTACATCTTCAAAATTGATGTTAAACCACTTCGGAATCCCACGTTCCGTTCTTTCATACTCTGTTTCAAGTATTCGAGCAATAACGGCGACTTTTGTGTCGGCATCTGGTGAATCCGAATAAACCACATAAATATCTTTAGGTTCATTCGGTTTAAGCAACTGAAAATAATATCGGTCAAAAATAATAACATTTCGAATCGGAAGCTCTGCAACATTTTCAATTCTAATGTGAACATTTCGGTGCTTAGGAAAATTGCTGGAGCTATATAGTCCAACCGCTTCAGCTGTGCCAGGAAGTTGTTGATCTATATCAATAATCTCCACCGAAAAGATTGGTTGAATCTGTTTCTTTCGAACAGCTAAGTCCCGGCTGTGTTGCTTTTTCGCATAGATGTGAGTTTGTACCAATGCTATTACACTTACTAATGTCGCCCCCACAAAGGATAAATATGTACCAAAAAAAGCAAGCCAATCACCTTTCGTTAAGTATTTCCCTGTTGGAATAAAGCCTTTTCCTGCAAAGGATAGATAAATTAGAATGTAAAGTAGGATTACACTGGATGCTAACACCACCCCAATAATCCAGTAGTTTCTTCTTTTTTCTTCAGTTTTCTTTCCGTTATTCCCCATCGTAATTCGTGCCTCAGTATTCATATTTCTTGCTACTTGCATCTTAGCCACAAACACTTGTGTTGCCTGCCGCCCACCACGTAGAGGTGTGCAAAGTTTCGAGTGGCAAAGCTGTGAGAATTTCCCACAGCTAATTATAATCATTTAAAAATCATATTTAAAGGCACCGGTGAAATATACATCAACCCGCATGCTGCATCAAAGTTGCGCTCAAACTCCGTAGCCTCTGCTCTTGATGGTTTCCACGACCTGAGACACATATTTCTGGCAGGTGTCGTGGTCAGGAGCTTCGACCATCACACGCACAACAGGCTCAGTGCCCGACTCACGGACAAGGATACGGCCAGTGTCACCCAGTGCCTCGGCTACGGCCTTGACTGCTGCCTGCACTGCTTCGTCATCCTGCGCGGCTTTCTTGTCGGTTACACGAACATTCTCCAGTACCTGCGGGTAGATCTTTAAAGGCTCAGCCAGCCTGCTCATAGGCAGTTTCTTGGCCAGCATGACTTCCATCATCTTCAGGCTGGTCAGGATACCATCACCGGTGCTGGCGTACTTGCTGAAGATAATATGACCGCTCTGCTCACCGCCGATACGGCAACCGTTCTTAGCCATGTACTCGTAGACGTACTTGTCGCCCACAGCGGTCTTAGCGTAGCCGATGCCCTGCTCATCAAAGGCCTTGTACAGACCGAAATTGGACATGACAGTGGTGACCACAGTGTTAGTCAGCAACTTGCCACGTTCCTTCATATAGCAGCCGTAGATGTACAGGATGTGATCGCCGGTGATGACATTGCCCTTCTCATCCACGCACAGGCAGCGGTCAGCATCACCGTCGTAGGCGAAGCCAATGTCCAGGCCCTTCTCTACCACAAACTTCCGCAGACCCTCAATATGAGTAGAGCCGGCGTTATTGTTGATGTTCGTACCGTTCGGCTTGTTGTTGATGACGTAGGTATCTGCGCCCAGAGCATCAAACACAGATTTAGCAATATTCCAGCTTGCACCGTTGGCACAGTCCAGACCAACCTTGACGCCCTTAAAGGAGTAGATACCGAGGCTGATCAGATAACCCATATAACGGTTGCGGCCTGCCACATAGTCCACCGTGCAGCCGATGTGCTCACGGTGGGCGAAGGGCAGTTCAGGCCAGTCCTTATCGAATACATGGAGCTTACCGTCGATGTAGTCTTCCACCAGCAGTAAGATTTCCTCCGGCATCTTCTCGCCATAGCAGTCAATCAGCTTGATACCGTTATCATAGTAGGGGTTGTGGCTTGCGGAAATCATAATGCCACAGTCGAAGTCATCCACCCGGGCGATATACGCCACAGACGGCGTAGTGGTGACGTGCAGCAGGTAGGCATCTGCGCCGGAAGCAGTCAAACCAGCGACCAGACTATACTCGAACATATAAGAGCTACGGCGGGTGTCCTTACCGATTACAATACGGGCAGGCTCGTTGTTGCCGTTGCGCTCACGCAGAGCGTTATAATACCAACCCAGAAAACGACCAACCTTGTAGGCGTGGTCGGCAGTCAGAGTAATTCCAGCTTCTCCACGGAAGCCATCGGTTCCAAAATACTTTCCCATTATAGTTTTTTCCTCATCCAAAGAGTGAATTGACGAATATATGCTTTAGCCGGATAATAATCCGTTGCCTGCTGCTCACCGCGGAGAGGTAGCATACTTGAGCAACACAGCCATGCTGATGCATGGCTATAATTTTAGAGTTTTTCTTCCAGTATATTCGCAATCCTCTCACACGCATGTCCATCGCCATACGGATTGCTTGCCTTACTCATTGCCTCATACTCATCCTTATCAGACAGCAGACGGCTAAACTCTTTATAAATCGTTTCTTCTTCCGTGCCCACCAACTTCAGCGTACCTGCCGCAATACCTTCCGGGCGCTCCGTGGTATCACGCATCACCAGAACAGGCTTGCCCAGAGAAGGAGCCTCTTCCTGAATTCCGCCAGAATCCGTCAGAATCAGGTAGCTGCGGCTCAGGAAGTTGTGGAAGTCCAGGACATCCAGCGGTTCAATAATGTGAATACGATCATCGTCACCCAAATACTCGTTTGCAATTTCACGCACTACAGGATTCATGTGAATCGGATAGATGGCCTTCACGTCCGGATGCTCATCCATTACGCGGCGGATTGCCTTAAACATGTGGCGCATCGGCTCGCCAAGGTTTTCACGGCGATGGGCAGTAATCATGATCAGACGGCTGTCCTTTGCCCATTCCAGTTCAGGGTGCGTATAGTTTTCCCGCACGGTGGTTTTTAAAGCATCAATAGCCGTGTTTCCAGTAACATAGATGCTGTTCGGATTTTTACCCTCTTTCAGCAGATTTTGCTTGGAAAGTTCGGTGGGAGCAAAGTTGAATTTGCTGATAATGGAAACCGCCTGACGGTTGAACTCCTCTGGATACGGACTGTAAATATTGTAGGTACGCAGACCAGCTTCTACGTGACCTACAGGAATCTGCATATAGAAGCAAGCCAGTGCGGTTACGAAGGTCGTGGATGTATCGCCGTGTACCAATACTACATCAGGTTTTTCCTTTTCCAGAACAGCCTTGATGCTATTCAGAATATTGGTAGTTACATCGAATAGCGTCTGCTTATCCTTCATAATAGACAAGTCATAGTCCGGGGTAACATCAAATGCCTCAAGAACCATATCCAGCATCTGACGATGCTGACCAGTCACACAAACAATCGTTTCCAACTCTCTGCGTTTTTTCAGTTCATTAACAAGAGGGCACATTTTAATTGCTTCCGGACGAGTGCCAAAAACGAGCATTATTTTTTTCATACATTAGCTTCCTTTCTTTTAATAAAACCACAAATTCGTTCCAAACAAAAGGCACTTGCAATAGTCAATATACTAACCGCAGGAATTCCTATCTGTGGGCTCATCACCTTTAGCATTGAATGAGCTCCCAAAATATAAATATGGTGTGTCAGATAAACATCATAAGAATATTTGTCTGATAATTTAAGTAGGGTTTTGAACACTTTATTATTTAACTGTAAAGGGAAGCAAAGCATAGCGATCAGGAATATTGAAAGAGCAAGCAATACATGTCCGTAGTTATTCAGCAAAATTGAATCTTTCAAATATCTACCGCCATTGATTATCGCTGCCATTATCAACACTATTACTACTGTTTTTTTATCTACACTCTCTTTTGATATTTTCCGCTTTCCCAAGCAAAAACCTATAATATAACAATTTACCCAAGCGCCCGTAAAATATGGAATATATCTCAAGACAACTTCAAATAAGACCAAAATACATGCGAATTCTCTTACCCCCCCCCCTGAAATTTTACTCAATGCTGGAGTTATCAAGTAGCAAAACAAAATTGTAGATACAAACCACAAATGTCCCAATCCAGGAACATCTCCGACTCCTAACAGAAGCTTTAGGAAAGCTTTTATCGAAAACGGATTATGAAAGACAAGCACATAAAAAGGCAATAACACAATGAGATATACATAATAATTTAGCAGTATTTTCTTGAACTCTTTAGCGATGAAAGAAACTGCCTTTATCTCTTCTTTACGCCCATACAGGAATCCAGAAATAATCAAAAAAATTTGAACACCAACATTGAACCACCATGCCAAGGCATTTCCATAAAATTGCAATAAATGACATAAGACGATGGAGCACATTGCTCCAAATCTCAAAAAACTAATATAATCCTCTCTGTCTGTCAAACAAATTCCTCCAACCATCATTTTCTTTTGCGAATAGTTGTTGCTGGATTTCCAGCAACAATCGAATAATCTTGAACATCATGAGTGACAACCGCCCCTGCTCCTATGACAGCGCCCTGTCCAATTCTAACGCCCGGTAAAATCGTTACTCGACTTCCAATCCAAACATCATCTCCGATATAAACCGGTCTTTCTTGTGTAACGCCTTGTTCTATCATAGGTATATCAGTTCTATTCATTGCATGGTTGATGGTCCATATCTGGCATTCTGGTCCCATCATAACATAGTTTCCGATATGTACTTCACCTTGAATAAGTGCATTTTTCCCTATGCCAGAATGATTTCCGATGTGTACTTTAGAGGAAATCGAGGCATTTCTTTCGATATCCACATTTTGACCAATTTGCCCCCCCCGCAAAAATTTTGAACGCACCAATGTCTAAACCCTTCCTGTCCAACATTTAATACGGCATGAGAAGCAGGGAGGTGTTTTGCAAGTATTTCATACAGTATTCTAGCAAGTACTTTTTTCATCAATGTCCACTTCCCGTCTGATGTTTAATAAGATGTATCGCTTCATTTAGGCACTTTGATTTCATTACAATTGAAATTCCCAGATATGTTATAATCCCTATTACGATTTCAAAGAGGATTTTAATAATATTATTATCAACAAATCCGCTCAACACTATCACAATTAAGGCCATAATTAGCGAATACACTAACGGCTCAGCAATATCAGCGATTTGTTCTTTAACCGAGTACTCGATAACTTTCTCATTGGCCCTCATTGCAATTGCAATACTCAAAACGCCACATATTGCCGAACTCATGCCAATTGCATCAACACTAATAGGTACAGTAATTGCTAATAAAGAGATTTCGATTATCTTTCGTATGATCTCAAGTTTTAACGGTGTTTTGCTATCGCCAACAGCCCTCATCGCCTGAGCTGTCGCAATTTGCGTTGGTTGACAAAGATAAGCAATCGCAAAATACCGAATATATGGAATACATGGCAACCATTTATCTGTTAGCAACAATTGAATCATCGGTTCAGCAACACAGCACAATCCAACCAAAACCGGAAAAATCAGGTAGTTACTAATTCTGACAGAGGTACGAACCATCCTTGTCAGTGCTTTTTTACTATCTTGTTTTCTTGAATATACAGGAAGAAGAACAGTCTGAATCGTCCCATTAATACTTTCCATTAATGCCTGCGGGAACTGCTTTCCTCTATTAAAATAGCCTAAATCATCCGACGAATATACACGTCCAATAATCAAAGTTCTTAGATTTAGGAAAACTGTAACCAAAAGGTTTGAGGCCAAGATTCTGCTTCCAAACGGAACCATCTCTGCCACACTATCCTTGAAACCAACTAGTTGCAATTTCCACCGCGTACATAATAGTAGGAACAAGCAACTAAAGACTTGAACACTTACCTGCTGTGCTACCAGCGCCCAGACGCCACACTGTTTCCATGCCAAAAAAATACCAATAAAGGCAGAAGCAAGCGTTGCGGAGGTACTTGCAAAAAATAAAGGCTTAAATTGCAGTTCACGAGTCAGCTTTGCTATCTGAATCGATGTAATTGCCCCTGGAAAAAGCAACAGTGCTAATACTCGCGTAATTTTTATAAGTTCATCGACATTATAAAAATCTGCAATTTGAGGCGCACATACAAACAATAGAAAATAGAGAATTGCTGCAATCCCTATCGACACGATCAATCCGCTACTATAATCGGTATCACTAATCTCCTTCTTTTGAATCAATGCAGAATTGAAACCGCATTGAACGAATGTAGTAGCGAGCGATATAAAAACGGTAACAAGTGCTACCACTCCATAATCCGTTGGAGTAAGCAGCCGCGCCAAAATGATTGTCAAAATGAAGCTGATACCTTGCGCACCTATTCGCTCCAAAAACTTCCACAAAAATGCAGAAGACACTTTTGAATTCATACTTTGTTTCCTTCTCTTTTTATATCGATCAACCAACTTTTCCATGAAGCCGGGATGCTCTTAGAAACAATCGTCTTTGCACCGATCACAGCTTTTCTCGGAGGAGTAGTCCATTTACGAATTGAGCCTTCACGGTCTAAGACAAATTCTTTAAAGAAATCATCTCTCTTTCCCGACCTATATGTATGTTCACAGTACAATGGATTATACTGGATTACATATTCCATCGGGCATTCAAGTACCATAGCTTTTTCAGCAATTTTATTGATAAGCCTTCTTCCCTTTTCTGTGTGACAAATCACAGTGGAGCAATTTCTGCGATCAGCACGAATCTTTGGGAAATCTCTGTATAGACATTTAAAATCTGCAAGTGTCAAATCGCTTTCTCTTTTCCGCTCCACGAAAACACAGTTGTCTCCACATGATGGACGAGTACACGCCTGAGATAAAAAAAGCTGATTGTATCGGTCTTTAATGAGCCACCACACTTTTCCATTATCAAATTCTACTTTTGATAAATAGTCTTCCTCATAAAATAAGCGTTTTGCTCTAAAAGTGTACTTAGAAACGCTATGCCCTGTTTCCTCTTCATATATCTTCATACAGTTTTCAAAAACTGCTGGGCTTCCAACGCCATGGCAAATCAAGTCAAGTGTCAACAAATTTTCATACTCGTGTTTCAAGTATTTTTTTAAACCAGCAACTTGACATGGCGTTCCCGAAAACACGACCTTTTTGCCCTGTTCCAAGGATTTTTTTACATTCTGAAAAACGCCGGCGGTATCACTTGCAACATACTTCGATTTTCTAAGCCGTCCGATTTCATTAATCCCGTTTACTGCAACATGTTTTACTGTTAATCCATCGAAAGCCGCTCCATATATAATGGTTTCCGATTCGGAAAAGGCACGACATATCTCCGTAAATGCCCCTCCTGAACTACTATTCTTCCATGTTGAATAATCTTTTGTCCTAAGAATGAAAGCTTCCTCTTTTTCTTTTACCCTCGGGGATGAATTCAACATCGGGCATACATTCTTACAAACCCCACACGACACACACGCAGAGGCATCAATTTGCGGATATGAGAAGCCTTCCTCATCACGAACCATCGTAATACATTGCCTAGGGCAAGCAGAGTAGCATGCTGTACACCCTGAACAGCTTTTTTTCTCCAAATATACTTTATCCATTTACATCTCCTCATCCCCATTTAATCTCTTAATTGCACCAGACAAAAAGCCCATTGCCTCTTTTCTCTTTTCCTCAACAATAGCATTGATTGCCGAATAATAGCTTTCGTCATCAACAAAAGCAGTCCCTAGCTTTCTATACTTTTCAATGTTCAACATCTTGCAAAGCTGCTCTATTCTCGAATTCTGGCACACTGGATCCTTGGGATCAAATCGACTACATAGCGTAAACTTCTTATTAAATATAACAGAAAAAACCGCACCATGAAACGAGTCTGTAATCACACGCTCTGCATGGTCAACAAGCCACAAAAATTCTGCAGGCCCAACTTGTTCAGTTATGTTTATCATTAACGGATTCGGTTTCTTTTGCGTTGTCACGCCATAAACTTTCGATTTCCCAATGCTATCGGCAATGTCATTTCTGCTCAAATAATCATTTGATTCGCTGAGAAAATAGCAAAACACATAACTCGAATCGATGTGAATTTGCTTCTCTAGTTTTTCCCATTCTTCCGTTTTTAGAAGCATTGTAGGATCGACAACAACCTGTGACTCGACACTACACTTTTCAGCAAGAAGCGTTTGCCCTTTTTCTTCTCTTACTGAAATGGCTGAAAAACTACTCAGATTGCTTTTATAGGTTAAAATGAGTTCTTGAGGAATATCATTCAATCCAATGCTTGCCGCATAAGCGATTTTCTTCGTTTTATCCGTCACAAAATCCAACATATAAGTCGGATCCAAGACATTAGGTGCCCATATTTGATCACTTCCACAAATAAAGCCATCATACTTCTCATCCGTTGTATGAATTGTATTCTGTGTAAAGAGTCGAAAGGTCGCCTTAATATTCTTTCTATGAAAACGGCTAAACAAATCTTTTCGCTCCGTCAACCACGGAATCATGCTTCGCAAATATCGATAGTAGTAATACAACACATACTTTACATTTGCTTTTTTCGTATACGAAATATATGTGTGTTTTACGCCGATTTTTTCAATTGTTTTCTGTAATGCGTATGCCTGAAGCATACTTCCAAAGTTATCTACTCCGTGCCATGTAATGCCTGCTATTTTCATTATCAGCGTTCCCATCACTTTCCAGTATTGTTTCCAGAAAAAATGTTGAGATAACTCTTTGCCGCCGAAAGATGTGAGTGATGCTTTTCTACAAACTGTCTAGCATTTGCTCCAATCTGAGTAGCCTCACCAGGATGATCAAAAATCCACTGCAACTTACTTCCGATTTCCTGACTGTCCCTTTCATTTGCCCAGAAGCCTGTTTTTCCATCTTCTACAAGCAATCTCAGCCCACCGATTGAACTCACAACAATCGGCATACTACAAGCCATTGCCTCCAAAGCTGAAATGCTGGTTGCTTCTTGGAGCCCATTCACGGTAATTGATGGAACGACAGCTGCATTACAGGTTTTATAGAGACTCAGTACCTGATCATTTTTCATTGCTCCGTGGAGGACGACTCTATTTTCCAATCCTCCATTTTTGACATACTCCTGTATTTTCGGCATCTCTGGGCCATCACCAACAATATGTAACCTCACTTTATCCGAACAATGCTCCATTGCCTTGACTGCGTAAATAACGCCGTTCTTTTCAACAAGTCTTCTAACGCAAATCACATTAAGGGTATCATTTTCACTTCTTGCTGGGCAATGTTCAAATGCGTTTGTATTGATGAAGTTTCTAACACAAAAGACTTTGCACCTATCTGCCACTCCGACTGCATCTACAGTTTCAACTACATGCTTCTCAATTCTTTCGTCTACTGCAATTACTGCGTGAGCGCATTGCAACGCTTCAAGTTCTTCAGCTTTCATACGATCATAATATTTGTTACCCTCGCATAAAGCACTGTTGTCCAAACCATTTTCGAGGCCAAAGTAGGTATGCATCGTAAGAGATATATTGTTACAATCCGGTGCAATCTTGTTAAGAATAGAACCAGAGATTGCATCCTGAGCACTTATCATATCATAATTATTGTTTTTCAGCTTTTTAAGAACAGCTTTTCTAAATGCCGCCTTTCCAACCTGAAGCCGATAATATAAATAGCAGTCCTTTCCAAACAACTTGCAGGGTTGCATCAATACTTTCCCAGCGGTGTTTTCCATTTGATTTGCATCATTGAACGAAACCACATCGCATTTAATTCCCAACTCGGTCAGTCCATCAATAAGGTACTTGATGTGCGTAGATTTTCCACCTTCATGCGGGTAAGCATCATAAGTCACAAACAGAATTCTTTTCATTATTCATTCCTCCTATTGCACATTCAGCGCAAGGAATATAAACAAACAGAATCAACAGTGCATTTGTGCTAAGCACTGGATCCATAATTCCTATTACACCAAATATTATAAACAAAACCGTATATATTGCTTTGTTCTCTTTCAACCAAGAAGCATTTAATAAAGTTCTAATGCTACGATACAGAAACACTAAGAATAGTCCTCCAATAAAAATACCGTATGTAGCAAGAAAATCCAACCATTCACTATGATGTCCTACATAGTTCGTCAACGCATCATAGTTGTAACCCACTTGAAATCCTGCACCTAAAAAAGGGCAATCCCAAATAGTCGACCAGCTTCTTTCCGCAAGCATAAAACGATCGCCAAACGCAGATGAGGAGTTTGCTCCAGACAGCGCAGGGAGAATTTCCTGCAACCGAATATATATAATAGATTTAGTGTCAAAAATATTGGAAACCATCTTGATAATTCTCGCTAATAGCTGTGGATTTGTTACAATTACAGCTAACAGAACTAATACAACAGCTAATATTATCATGTTATTTGATTTTCTATTTACAACAAGCATCCATGCGCTTGCCGCAGCCGCGAGAAGAACCGCTGTTGTCACGTTAGAGGCAACGAGGAGCATCATTGTAAATACAAATGCTCCAACTGATATTGTTGCTATCTTTTTGTTGGTTTTCCAATGCATTTTTCCGAGATAGATAAAATATGGTGCGAGAATAATGCACGAAAAAATCAGTGGATAGCCACCCCCAATTGCCAAAGGCATTCCAACGGGAGTCTCTGTAACATCATAATTTGCCATTGATCTTATAGCGTACGGATTGCTTAAGGCATATAGGAAAGATCGCACCATGCAATATGCTAGTATGAGTGACATTAATTTAAAAATAAACCCACAGATACTTTTTCGTCTGTTATCATCGATAGCTTCGATGACGTCATAAATAAAAATAGGAGCAACCCAAATCAAATCTTGTAACACAATTTTCACGCTGGAGGCAATTGAGGCTGTATGTGCTGCCATACAAAAATGTGCGGCCAAAAATGCAATAATTAGCAGATGTCTTCTAGGTATCGCTCTGTTAATAACAATGCAAATAATCAAAGGTAGCACTAATAATGCCGTCGCAACATAACGAAATAGCGATACCTTTAGGTACAGTAACATTAACGCAATGTATGGTACAAATAAATAAGCTCTACTATTTTTATCTACTACTCTCATTTATCTTCACCATCAAAAACTGAATCGAATTGTCGCATTGCATCTTGCACTGTAACCTTACAATAGCAATTCTCTTTTAGACGCTTAAGTTTTTTCCTGTCATCGTACAACGCTTTTATTATTTCAACCATACCGTCAATATTCCCTTGATCTATAATAAACCCATTCTTTCCTTGATCAATCACTTCAGTTAGTGCTGGATAAGAAAATGCAATTGCTGGCACATGAAGAAGAACCGATTCAGCCACAGCCATTCCATAACTTTCTGATAATGATGTAGATATCATTACATCCGAATTCATAATATAAGGATATGGATTACGCTGATATCCAGCTAAAACAATCACATCTTCTAATTTTCTATCTGCTATTTGCGTTGCAATATACTCTCTTTCTGTTCCATCACCAACAATAATCCACCTAAAAACAACTGATAGGCTTTTGAGTTTTTGGGCAACTTCTAAGCACGCAATTACATTCTTGTTTTTATCCAAACGGCATACAGTTACTAAATTCACCCCATCTGTAACTCGCGCTACAGGAGAATCCAGTTTTTTATATCCTTTCTTCTTTATCGAGTCACAATCTATTACGTTATATACCACGAAAGTCTTGTCTCGCATATCTGGCACATAGCGTAGAAACACTTCTTTTGCGGCCTCTGATACCGCTATTACTCTATCAAACTTTCTGTACTCGCGTATATTATATTCATTATTCAACATCATACTTTCAAAATCGACATGCAGCCATGTCGATTTGTTCTTTGCTTTTACATGATTCAAAATATATTGATTCATCCCAAAGTAAAGCGACTTGATATTTCCGTTATTTGTAAATGACACTGCCTCATCATAATATGTATTATCATTCATTCGGCGTAACAGCAATGTATAGAAATGATTTGCTCCAATAATCTTGCAAAGTATTGCCATCATCCCTCGAAGGATAAAACTAACCGTTCCCTTTTCCTTCGCTTCTTTCATTGTGTTATTTGCTAAAGCAACCAAATAGGGCGCTTTCTTCACTTTAACACTCTTTGGGATGAGATCCAAATACTCTTCTTCGTAATGAAACAATTGAACAGTCACATCATATTTGGAATAATCCAATGCCTGTAGTAGATTGATCAACGCAGTTTGAATCCCACCAATATGAAGTGAGTTTATACCAAATAAAACTTTCTTCATTCAATCACACCTATCGTCTTTTATCTGCTGCTACTGTGTTCAAGGTCTTGATAAAGTTTGACAAGACGTTCACTCATTGTATTCCATGAGTACAATTCATCATATAACTTTTTCTCACGTTCGCCCATTTTTTTCCAGTCGGCCTTACGCTCAAGTAGTTCCATAAAGCCTTTTTGCGGACTGGAATACGGTACAACGCTTCCTATGTCGTTTTTTTTCACCACTTCGGACATTCCTGTATTTTCCGCCATAATCAGCGGCTTTCCAAGCATTAAAGCTTCATAAAACTTATTTGGTGCGGCAAACTTGTGATTCGGTACGCTTGGGTCATAAAAAGCAATTAGGATATCGCACCTATTTTCTATCGACAAAGTTTCAGCGTATGATAGCTTACCATAAAAAATGATGTTCTCATTTTCTTCTGCAAACTTCTTTACTTCTGGTTCTAAAATTCCAAACCCACCTATATGTAATTCAAATTGTACATTTTGGCTTACAAAAAGGCATGTTTCTAGAATATTTCGCCCATACGACAGAATGCCAATATAAGCAATCTTTACCTTTTCATGACTATTGTTACTTTCATACTCTATGCTTACCAACTTCATCGGAGTATTGTGTATTACTATCAGCTTTTTGGGAGTAGAGAATCTTAGCTGATTGACTCTCTCCTCCGTACAAATAATGACAGCATCCGCTTTATTCATAATATGTGTATCAATTTTTTCTACCATGCTCTTTAGTGATCCAGGTACAGAGAAAGAATCCACATAGTAATCAAAGACATCATATACAAATTGACATTTTCGCGGCTTTGAAAAGAAAGATGAAAACGCCGTATCAAAGTCGCAAGCATGAATCACATCTACGTTATCTTTATGCTTCTTGATAAAATTGTGTATGGCTACCTGGAATTTTAGTAAAGGGCGCAAATTCTTTTTAAATCCTGCACTGTAAACCGACTCTATTCCGATTCGATATACATTTATTTTGTACTCCCCAAACAACTCTTCTGTGTGTAAAATCGGATGATCACTAGTTCTATCCCATGCAAAAAGCATCACATCATGACCCGCTTTAGCAAGGGTAGCAATCTCCTTTTCAACTCTAGAATCTGGGTTTACTGGATTTGATCTTATAAACAGAATCTTCATTATCTTCTCTTTCTATACTATGTTATCTCGTAACTAAACTTCCATAAACTTCTTTCATCGAGCCTACAACCGATTGAATGTCAAATGCGTCTATCTCGTGTCTCACTCGTCCCAACTGAACGCTCGTTATCGCTTTTGCAATTCCATCCACATCAGTTGGCTCAAACAAATCTCCCTGCTGTACCAAATCACTACTACCACGAATCCTGGTAGCAACTACCGGAAGTCCACTTGCCATTGCCTCCATCACCGCAACGGGAAGACCTTCTCTAAACGAAGGGAACAAGAACACGTCAGCCATCTTATAGAAATCGGCGACATCCGTTCTATACCCGGTCAGAACCACTCTGTCACTCACACCTAGACTCTGTGCCAATTCTTTATGTACCTCCATCAGAGGACCACGTCCACAAATTACATAGTAGGTGTTCTTGTCTCTCAATTTGGCAAGAGCTTCAATACCAACTTTGTGGTTCTTGTTCTTATTAACCTCACCAACAGAAAGCACCACTTTGGCATCCAGCGGAATACCCAGTTCCTTACGAATTCTCTGTCCCTTGTATACTCCCTGCAGGGCAAGATTTCTTACCCCCCCCCCGTAAATTTTTGACATTTCATCTTCCACACTACTCAAATCAAATTGCTTAATTTTTTGTAATGCAGCCGATGCCACACGGTTACGGAGAGCTGTATCACTCTTCATTTCGCTAATAGATTCTGCGACTTCCTCCGGTGTGTTGTTTGCAAGCAAACCTGTAACACCGTCTTCAATCAAATCCGTGTTGCCTCTGATATTCGAACAGACAGCTGGTAGTCCACAGGCCATGGCCTCCATCAGTGCCACCGGAAGCCCCTCCTGATGGGACATGAATACAAACAGATCAGCGCAGTTGCAGATTTCAGAAATATCATTGCGATAACCTAGAAAATGAACATGATCCGCCACATCCAGTCCTTCTGCCAACTTTTTCAAATCAGTCTCATAGGCACCTCGACCACAAATCACATATTCGATATGATTCAACTTGTCCAGCTGCTTCAATACTGACAGTGCACGGATAACAACTTCATGATTCTTACGAGGAATCAACTCGCCTACAGAAAGCAACACAAAATCGTCCGCAGATACACCAATTTCTTTACGTTTCTGTTCCTTATTCACATACCCTACATTGAACTTCTTCAAATCAATTCCAACACCCGGTACATAGCACACCTTGCCAGCTTTGAACGTCTTTGCTCGCTCATAGTCTTCCTTATTGATTGTGATAAGAACATCAGTATATCGGGAAAGCCACTTCTCAACCGGATAATACAGAATCCAGTTGATTGCTGGTGCACCTTTATAAAAATGGAAACCGTGTGCTGTATAGAACACTTTCGTTCCCTGTTTGCGTGCCTGTTTTGCTGCCAACCGGGTTAACATAGCACCAACAGGAGTATGACAATGGATGATATCGTACTCGCCTTCGTCGATTATATGCTTCAATTCTTTATATGCCTTCAAATTGCCCGATTTCAGCGGGTTGCGCTCAAAAGGAATATTATAGTAGGTATCACAATAAGGGATTACACAATCAGCTGGATTCTCATAATCGTTCCGTGCTGCGACCGCAGTCTCCCAGCCCATTTCTTTGAACATTTTGAGATATGGAATGTGAAACTCCATAATGTGCGTCTTTACAACGGTCGCAACAAATAATACCTTTTTCATCTACATTCCTCTCTCCGCATATCAAAGATTGCAGCCCAGACTCAATCTCAAAGAGTCTGAGCCGTTTTTTCCTTATAAAGCTCTACTAATCGTCCTCGGCAGTGTGATCTACACACTGCCGCTATGTCTCTTGTACCGCAACAATGAACGTTGCTATGGCAAATTCACGCTACGGTAGCCGCTATCTTTAGTCCTGATGACACTATCACTCGCTACAGTAACCCCTGCCTTTATTCCAGGTTCCACTCATCCACGCTACCGTAGCTCCCCTGCTTATGCCGGATTACCCCACACGAATGAGCATTTCTGCAGCATGTAGTTATCACCATCACTCTCACAGCCGGCTTGTTATCTCCAAGACCGGGATGAAATCTCAGATGATGTTATCATCGTCAAGTCCCGAAACCGCTATGTGAAAATCACCGCAATCTCGGTACATCTTCTCACGGTGCAATCAGACATAAGCTCACGAGCTACCGTCGCATCCATAAAAGTGCTATTTGGGGCGTAAAAACCTCGAAATGACCTCGTTTTGCCCTCTCTCGCACCCATGCTCCTAGCATTTTGCACTGTTGGGAGTGCTATATTGCCCTTGTACAGGGCGTTTTGCCGGTTTCTTGCTACGACGCTACTGTAAGAGCTGCATTTATCCCTGACTCCACTTTGGATTTATTTTCAATTTTTAGCAGTTCAAGATATACGAAATCATCGATATTTAGTTGTTTTCTCCACTCATAGCAGTGGTTTGACCCTCGGAAACTCCCTCGGTACTTTCCGGCATAAACAGGATCTTCACGGTTGCCAGCATGATTTTCAAATCCTCGATCAGGCTGGGATGGGCAATGTACATCAGATCCATCTGCAGCTTATCGTAGGGGGTGGTATTGTATTTGCCATATACCTGTGCATAACCAGTCAGACCAGCCTTTGCCTGCAAGCGCAGCGCAAACTCCGGCATTTCCTCACAGTACTGTGCGGCGATCTCCGGGCGCTCCGGACGAGGGCCCACAACAGACAAATCACCCTTCAGGATGTTCAGCAACTGGGGCAGCTCGTCCAGACGGCAAGCGCGAATGATATGACCGACCTTTGTAATACGGTCATCCTTGTCGCCGGTAGAAAGACGTGCCACGCCATCCTTTTCTGCATCCACACGCATGGAGCGGAACTTCAGAATTTCGAACTGCTTGCCATCCTTAGTCAGGCGAACCTGCTTGTAGAAGGCGGGGCCACCATCGGATTTGACTGCAATGGCCGTAATCAGGAACAACGGACTCAGGATGATCAGTGCCACCAGCGAGATCACAATATCCATCGCACGCTTGATGAACAAGAATTCCGGACTTGCCATGTAACGACCGACACGAAGCATCGGCAGATGGAACATATGCATCGGCCATGCGCCGCTCATGATAACATCGCCAACACGGGGGATGACGAACATATTGATGCCCTTCCCTACGCAGTGCTTCAGGATAATGTTTCGTTCATGGCTGTGAACACCGCTGACAAAAACCGTTTCCATTTCGTCCAGGATGCTCAGGTCTTCCAAGCACTCCGACACGCTCAGGGTGACCTGCACATCGTATTTCTGGCTCAGACCGTACTCGTTGATGAGTTTTTCCATGCCATGACGCACATCGTAGACCACAGCGGTCTTCTGCGGTGGGAAGGTCTTGTAGTACCATTTATGTGCACAAGATGCCCAGATTGCAGCCATCACCAACTGCCCCGCAATTGCCGCAATACCCGGCAACAGGTTGCAGAGCTTTGCGGACATCAGGCAGATCATGATGTACAAAATACCATCGGTTGCCATAGCGCCAAGGATCTGGCCGTACACCAGCTCCGAGACCCGCTGCATCGACATCCAGAACGCATCGTAGATTTTACCGAGTGCAATGTACAGGATAAAAAACAGGCCTAAAATCGCAAAATGACCCTCCCATGCCAGAATTGCATAGGTCTGGTGCGAGTAGTACAGGAACCAGCAAGCCGCAAACGGCAGCTCGATCATCAGAACATTCAGGATCTTCACGACCCTCAACATCACATCATGCTGAATCTTTGACATAATCCTCTCCAATAACTCCTTTAGATTTTCTTTTTACGACTCACGTAACTTTTCCGACCCAAATTGCAGCAAGTGCTTTGGATTGCGCTATCAGCTACACAAACCAATCTCTTCCCCCGTTTTGTGGTTAGCCGAAACATTCAGGTTTTCACTTTTTCTCTTGGACTCTTGTGCCGGTTCTAACCGGCGCAGCCTCGAATCCGCTTTCTCCCACCGCATCCCGATGGCATCCAGCTTCGCAATCCGTTCCTCCGTCAGCACCGCACCGCTTTTTTCGGGATTCAGCCGTGCGTACCGCTGCCGCTTGATCCATTTTCCGAGGGCATATCCGCTCGGTGAAACGTAATTGATTGGGACATTCAAATTTCCATAGACTTCAAAATAGCGCTTGGCTTCCTGATATCCTTCGTTCCACTGGCGGTCATTGCGATTGCCCCAGTACATCCCGATACGGTTGAGTCGCTCGACCTGTTCGTCCGTCAGCTTTCCTTTCGGGTACGCCCATTGCTGGCTTGCGACCCACTGGCCCAATCGTTCACCAGCCGCTGTCACATAGGAACGCGGGATGTTCAGGTTGCCGTTTTCCTCATAATAGGCCGCAGCCAGCGCATAAGCTTTTTCCCACTTGGCATCGAAAATGTTCCACACCATGCCGATCTCATCCAGCTGTGCGATGCGTTCTTCTTTCAAGCGTCCATTCAGCTTCTGCTGCCGGGTCTTGATGATCCACTGTCCAAGTGGGTAGCCGTCTGGGTCTACATATTTTCCGGGCACCATCAGGTTTCCGTAGGTATCGTGGTATTTCTTTGCAACCTCAAATCCATGCTGCCACGCAATTTCCTTCCGGTTGCCCCAGACCATGCCGATGCTGTCTAGCCGCGCGATCTGCTGCTCGGTCAGATTGCCTTGGATCTGTCCCTCGCGCACCCGGCGCTGGGTGACCAGCCACACGCCAAGGCTCAGACCTCCGGGCGTGGTGTACAGTTTCGGGACGTTCAGGTTGCTGTGCTCCGCATAGTAGATACTTGCCTCAGAGAAATAGTGCTCCCAACCGGAAGAGAGACTTGCCTGTAGCTGCTCGAACAGCACCCGGCAGTCGTGCACCTGCTCGATGACCTCGAACCGCTCGGTCACGATCTTGTCACTCTCGCCGTTGGCATAGAGCCGGTGAACAGCCTCCTGCATCTCGCTTTGCAGGCCGGAAATACTGGTCAAACCTTCAAAGTTGTTGACAACATCTAGGATAAGTGGTGTCGTATTATCACCAGCGGTCAGGGCGCGTCCGATCTGCTGCTTGTAGATGATGGGCGAGATGGTAGGTCGGAACAGGATGACACCGGAAATCCCCTCCACATGGACACCCTCGTTGAGCATATCGATGCAGAACAGCAGCTTCAGCCGGTTGCTTGTGTCCGTTTTGAAGTCCGCAAAAGCCTTGTCCGTGTTCGGGTCATCGGAGTAGGCTTCGTACACCACCACATCCGGGTTGACCCCGGCGAACCACTCCGGCACATGGGACACCATCTCGTCCATGTGCTCCTTATTGGCGCAGAACACGATGTACTTACCGGACTTGTTTGTGATATGATGGGCAAATACTTTATCCAGGCCGTCTGCCTGCTCCAGTGCGCGGCGCAGAGCGTCCAGATATTTCTGATTCACATCCTGAATGCCCGGTGCCCGCAGGTTGTCCACTCGTGCCTGATACTTTGCAAACGTTTTCTGGTACTGGTAGACCGTGGTCACATATTTCGGGGCAGGCAAAATGCCCCTGACGACTGCTTCGCCAAGGGACATATCACTCGCAATATGTCCGTCAAAAAGTTCTTCAGCCATATTGCGGTTATTGTCCAGATACCGGATATTTGTTGCTGTCAGCCCCAGCAATTTTGCGTCCAGGCATAACTTTAATAGAGCCACCGTACTCTCGCCCCAGCATTCTGCGCCGGCACGGTGGAATTCATCGAGTATAATATAGGCAGGCTT
>ULSP01050503.1_pt1 | contig 20955 bp, 9 predicted proteins | sample 1956811 | NCBI WGS metagenome assembly ULSP01 (sample SAMEA4835711, study PRJEB28245) | human gut metagenome | biome: gut microbiome; material: fecal sample | place: Denmark | collected 2008
CTTCGGCTCCCGATATGACGATGCGGTCGGCTTTAGCTTTTGCTACGCCTGCTGCAATTGTCCCGACACCGCTTTCCGATACCAGCTTCACGCTTATTTCGGCACTCGGGTTGACATTTTTCAGGTCGAAGATCAGTTGTGCTAGGTCTTCGATCGAGTAAATGTCATGGTGGGGAGGAGGAGAGATCAGCGAGATACCTGGAATGGAGTGGCGTGTTTTGGCAATCACGTCGTTAACCTTGAATCCCGGCAGCTGTCCACCTTCACCTGGTTTTGCGCCTTGGGCGACTTTGATCTGTATCTCTTCTGCATTCACTAAATATTCAGCGGTTACGCCGAAACGTCCGGAGGCCACTTGTTTGATGGCGGAACGGAGGGAGAGACCGTCTTCGCGGGGAGTGAAACGGGCGGAGTCTTCGCCTCCTTCCCCAGTGTTGCTGCGTCCATGTATCTTGTTCATTGCTATTGCCATCGTCTCGTGCGCCTCTTTGCTGATCGAGCCGAAGCTCATGGCGCCCGTGACGAAACGCTTCATGATCTCGCTTACTGGTTCCACATCTTCGATCGGAATGGATTTTCCCGTTCGGAAGGTCAGGAAATCTCGGAGGAAGATTGGTGTATCCTTTTCGTCTACGAGATGTGTGTATTCCTTGAACTTCTTGTAGCTACCCAAACGGGTTGCCTGTTGGAGGGCTGAGATCGTTTCCGGGTTCCATGCGTGTTTCTCGCCGTCTTTGCGGAAACTGTATAGCCCTTTGTGCTCAAGAGTCAGGTTGTCCACCGTTCCACCGAAGGCCTGATGATGCAGGGCGATGGCGTCGGCGGCTATCTCTTGCAGGCGGATACCGCCTACACTGCTGGCCGTCCCTCCGAAATAGGCATCGGTAAGTGCGGTCGAAAGGCCGACTGCCTCAAACAGCTTGGCGCCTCGATAGCTGCGGATCGTGCTGATTCCCATCTTGCTCATGACCTTGAACAGACCTTTGCAAAGCGCTTTGATGTAGTTCTTGCGTGCCATTTCGTAGTTGAGCTGTATTTCCTGCCTGTCCACCAGATCTTGGAGGATGGCGAACGACATATATGGGTTGATGGCGCTTGCTCCGTAGCCTAAGAGCAAGGCTGCGTGCATCACTTCGCGCATTTCCCCAGTCTCCACCACCAATGCGGTCTGCACACGTTTTTGTGCGGAGATCAGGTGGTGGTGCACGGCGCTGACGGCAAGGAGTGAAGGGATAGGGGCATGGGTTTCGTCCACATCCTTATCGCTCAGGATGATGTAGTTCACACCGTCTGCGACAGATTGTTCTGCTTGCATGCAAAGCCGGTCGAGGGCGGTTTTCAGTCCTTCGCAGCCCTGCGATACTTCGAAGAGCATCGGCAGCTTGACGGACTTGAAACCTTTATAGCGGATGTTGCAAAGAATATCTAATTGCGTGTTGGTCAGTATTGGGTGAGCGAGGCGTACCATCTTACAATGTGCCTCGTTCGGTATGAGGATATTACTTCCTACAGCACCAATATATTCTGTTAGGCTCATGACCAAATCCTCACGGAGCGGATCGATTGGCGGGTTCGTCACTTGGGCGAACTGTTGGCGGAAATAGTTGAACAGCAGTTGAGGATGCTCGGAGAGGACGGCCAGCGGTATGTCGTTTCCCATTGAACCGACCGGCTCCGTGCTGCCTATGCACATCGGGGCGATGATACGCTCGATGTCCTCGCGGCTGTACCCGAAAGTGCGTAGCATCCTGTCATATCCGGCAACGGTGTGCGGGACGTGTCGCCCGGACTTCAGTTCGTCCAGTTCCACCCGGTTGTTTGCTAGCCAGACGCGGTAGAACTGTGCGCCAGCAAGCTGCTTTTTCAGTTCGCCGTCGTAATAGATCTTGCCTTCTTCCGTATCGACCAGCAGGATTTTGCCCGGTTGCAGACGCCCCTTTTCCTCTATTTCATCAGGTTCGAAGTCCATTACGCCCACTTCGGACGCCACGACCATCATGCCGTTTTTCGTGATCAGGTAGCGTGCCGGGCGCAAGCCGTTGCGATCGAGCATTCCTCCGGCATACCGTCCGTCGCTGAAAAGCAGGGCGGCCGGGCCGTCCCACGGTTCCATCAGGATGGAATGATATTCGTAGAACGCTTTCAGGTCTTCCGATATCGGGTTTTTTTCGTTGAAACTTTCCGGAACCAGCATCGCCATGGCATGTGGCAGGCTCATGCCGGACGCCACGAAGAATTCCAGCACGTTGTCCAGCGAAGCGCTGTCGCTCATATCCGGCTGGATGATCGGGCGTATCTCGTCTATATTCGGGATGCGGGGAGAGGACAGGACGCTTTCACGTGCTTCCATCCAGCCACGGTTGCCCCGTATCGTATTGATTTCCCCGTTGTGTGCCAGGAGGCGAAACGGTTGTGCTAGACTCCAGGTCGGGAATGTGTTCGTGCTGAAGCGGGAGTGGACGAGTGCCAGTCCGCTTGTCAGGTAGGGGTTGGTCAGATCAGGGAAATAATGGCGAAGTTGCATTGATTCCAGCATGCCTTTATATATGATGCTCTTGGTGGAAAGTGACGCTACGTAGAAATCTTTCCTGTTCGGTATATCGGATGCCGCCATCCGTTTCTCGATTCGTTTGCGGATGATGTATAGTTTCAGTTCCAATACTTGCTGGTCGTCACATCCGGTGATGAACACCTGTTTGATATCCGGCTCTGTATCCCGTGCGTCTTTTCCTAAGATGTCCGTGTTGACAGGTACTTTGCGCAGATGCATTAAGGTCAACCCTTCCTTTTCGATCTCTTCGATCATGATACTGAGGATAGCCGAATGCTGTTTCTCGTCTTTCGGAAAGAAGACCAGTCCGGTTCCGTACTTACCTTTTTCCGGTACGGGGATACCTTGCAGTAAGATAAACTCGTGTGGAATTTGTAACAGGATGCCTGCACCGTCGCCAGTCTTGTTATCTGCTCCTTCTGCACCCCGGTGCCGCATGTTTTCCAATACCTTAAGGGCTGATTCTACAATACCGTGCGATTTACCACCGTGGACGTTTACAATCAGTCCTACGCCGCAAGCGTCGTGCTCGTTGGCAGGATCGTATAATCCTTGCTTATTGTTCAAATGGCTCCTTACTTTCATTATTTGTTGACCTTATGTTTGTAAAATATTTTATTATGCATCAAAATGTCTGACAAATATATATTATTTCTTTCAAAATGTAATAGTGTTACGTGTGAATAAGGAGAGGCTTTTTTATTCTATAGATTGATTTGTTACTATTTGAAAGTGTATGATTGATTTAGGTAATAATTTGTAGTGTTATTATCGTTTAATTCTATCAAATAGGAAGTATGTTGTATTTTTTGATACGTATGCCTGGGGGGATAGTGAAGAAGAGGATGGAATGAGATTTACAGGATGCAACCTGCCGCAGACGATGCGGACTCGCCTGTGGCAGGAGATGTATGTGGTCAGGTTACACCTGCAATACCAGAATAAAGCGGTTGCCTTTTTTGTATTCGGGGTCTATGGACAGTGTACCGTTCATCTTCGAAGCGATTAGGGAGCAGATGGGTAATCCCAGTCCGTCTCCATCAGTCAGATCCTTGATTTCAGTAAAAGGCTTGAAGATCGCCATTTGCTTTTCGACAGGGATACCCGGACCGCTGTCGGTAACGATGAACTGACAGATATGGGCTCCTTTCTTCTTGAATTCCAGCTTGATTTTGCCTGATGTCGTGTAGATCGCCGCATTTCTCAGCAGGTGTAGCAAGATGCGTTGCAGCTGTTCGGCATTTGTCTTGATTTCGATCTTTGGGATATCAGCAGTGACTTCAACGTCCGGACGGACATCCTCTTTTACCTGTTCCATCACTTTCTCGCAGAAAGAGCTGACATTAAAAGATTGTGCTTCGTAGGTTTCCAGCAAGGAGTTTTTCAACAAAGAAAGTTCTTGTATATGGTTTCCGAACTGTTTTAGGGCATCGATACGGGCTTGTATGGCTTTTGCTTGTCTGGGTGCTGTGATTTGCAATCCGGCTACCGATTTGCTCATTTCGTCTAGTGTCGGTTCCATCTGCGCCGATATACTTTGGATGAATCCGGTCTGTTGTTCGCTGTGCTCGGTGATGGTCTGGATGATCTTCTTCAACTTCCGGTTCAGGAGTATGAAGCGTATGACCAGAAATGCCAGAAACGCCAATGCGGCAATTAGGATGGCGGCTAACGTGCAGAGCCCGGCGATGATATACTGCTTGGCTGATAGCTGGTCTTCTTTTTCCTGTATCGTTTGCAGGCTGCTGTCGTATTTTTGTTGCAGGGCACCCAATTTGTCCTCTGCGGTAAGCATTTTTACGGAATCGGTCCATACCATATATTTCTCGTAGGTTTGCTCCAGCAACGAGATATTATTGGCTTTGCGGGCAATTGCGATCAGATTTTGATAGCATTCGTCGATTTTGCCGTATTCCTTTTTCTCCCGGTATTGGCTGATGAGCTTGTTGAATGCTGCGTCTCCTTCTTTTTTCTGTTCGAAGATATAGAAATAATCGGTTTTTGTGTACAACAGTTCTTCGGTAAGTTCGGGATTGCCTGATTCTTCGGCCAAGTTGTCCAGCATGTTAAGCTGGAGCTGTGCTTGCGCGGTGTTTCTTAGCTTGATGTACATTTGTAGGCGCTCTTTTGTTATCCCAAAACGCAGGCCGTACAGTTTCTTTTGCTCTGCATGTTCCTGATTTGCCACTATCTGGCTCATTTGTCGGCAGAGGTCGAACGCTTCCTGATAGTAGTTCTCGCGGTGATAGAGGGATGCCGCCTGTGTACCGCATTCGATTGCCTGCGTTATTTTTCCTTCATTTGCGTAATCCTTGTATGCCTGGATATAAAGATAGCGGGCTTTCGTATAGTCTTTGTTCTCAAAGCTACTTTGTGCCTGTTGCTTGAATTTGTCCGCATTGTTTTGTGCCTGAAGGGAAACACAAAAACTGATAATGAGGGTGATAATGAAGTAGTAAATTCTCATAATTTGAATTTTAACGTTAGACAAATATAAGGATTTCTTTGTAATAGGGAATATGAAAATGTGAGATTTCTTAGTCAAGAGCCAAGAGTCTTAGAGTTCTCTCGGCTTCTCTTCGTCCGAAGGAGTGGTAGTATCTCTCGTTTTCGGCAGGAGATTATTATCAAAATGACAATATGGGAAAGATAGTCGAGAAAGGATTTTTTTGGTGTGGTTGCTTGAGGATAAAAGAAAAAATGTATTTTTGCTACAAAACAAAAATGTAGCCCATGAAAGACATAACCTTTGTTGATCTGGAAGTAACGCTGAACACCTGCCGGGTAGTGGATATCGGAGCTGTCCGATCCGACAGAACTCCTTTTCATGAAAATTCCTTTGATAATCTGTTGCTTTTTTTGCATCAGGTACCTTATATTGGCGGGCATAATATATTAAAACATGACCTTTCTTATTTGAAACCTCAGTTTGAGAAAGCAGGCTGCCGACAACCGAAAATAATTGATACGCTCTATCTATCCTCGTTGCTGTTCCCGGAAAAACTGCATCATCAACTGTCCAAGGATGATAAGTTACAGGCTGATAAACCCAATAACCCGGTAAACGATTCGCTGAAATCGTTGTTGTTATTCGAGGAAGAACAAAACGCTTTTGAACGCTTGGATAGTATGCTGAAAATGATCTATTACGGGTTATTGCATGATACGGATGAGTTCGGCGGCTTTTTTGATTACATAGATTATGCACCGGATATTCTGGATGATTTATCGGGTAGTATCCTTGAGTGTTTCAGTAAAGACATCTGTATATCTTCTCCGCTTGCTGAATTGATCACCTCTTATCCGGTGGAATTGGCTTATGGCCTGTCTTTGATTAATTGTTGGAATAGCAGTTCCGGCATTCCGCTTTGGGTATTGCATAATTACCCGAAGGTAGGATGGGTGATGGAGCGTTTGCGGGATACGCCTTGTGAAAATAACGAATGTGCTTATTGCAGAGGAGCATTTAACGGTAAGGAAGGACTGAAATATTTTTTCAAATATGATTCGTTCCGTACCTATGAAGGAGAAGATCTGCAGCAGAAAGCGGTGGAGGCTGCGATTGAAGGAGAATCTCTTTTGGCTGTTTTTCCGACAGGCGGAGGAAAATCCATCACATTCCAGCTCCCGGCTTTGATGAGCGGTAAACGGATAAAAGGACTTACTGTCGTTATCTCTCCCTTGCAATCCCTGATGAAGGACCAAGTGGATAACCTGTGGAAAAATGAAATCATGGATGTTGTTACCATCAACGGGATGTTAGACCCGGTGGAACGTGCCCATGCTATCCAAAGGGTGGAAGAAGGGTCGGTTTCCATCTTGTATATATCGCCGGAGTCGCTTCGTTCGAAAACGATAGAACGGTTGTTGGTCGGGCGGAAAGTGGTTCGTTTCGTTATTGACGAGGCACACTGTTTCTCAGCTTGGGGACAGGATTTCCGTGTGGATTATCTATATATAGGTGATTTCATACGTCTGTTACAGGAACAAAAAGGAGGGAAGCAGGCGATACCGGTGTCCTGTTTTACAGCCACTGCCAAGCAGAATGTAATACAAGATATCAAAGACTATTTTTTCGAAAAGCTAAATATACGCTTTAAAACATTTTGTTCGGGAAGTACCCGCAAAAATCTAAAATACAAAGTTTTCAAGGTAGAAAATGAAGATGAAAAATATGGACTGTTACGGAGTATCATTGAAGACCATGATTGTCCGGCTATAGTTTATGTTTCCCGTACCCGTACGGCAGCCAAAGTTGCCACGCGCTTGCAGCAGGATGGTTTTTCGGCCGGTACTTTTCACGGAAAGATGGAAACCCGGATGAAAACGTCCAGTCAGAATGATTTCATAGACAATAAAATCCGGATAATGGTCGCTACCTCTGCTTTTGGAATGGGGGTCGACAAGAAAAATGTCGGTCTGGTGGTTCATTACGAGATATCGGATTCATTGGAAAATTATGTGCAGGAGGCTGGTAGAGCCGGGCGTGACGAATCAATTGAGGCGGATTGTTACGTTCTTTTCAACGAAGAGGATCTGGACAAGCACTTCTATTTGCTAAACCAGACCAAACTGCGTATTAAAGAGATACAGCAGGTTTGGAAAGCAATTAAAGAACTTACCAGTTCCAGGATTTCGTTGTCAGCTCTTGAACTTGCCCGTAAAGCTGGTTGGAATGAAAATATTCTGGACGTGGAAACGCGTGTAACCACTGCAATAGCCGCGCTTGAGGAGGCCGGTTATATTCGGCGGGGGCAAAACAATCCATGTGTTTTTGCTGATAGTATCCTTGCGAAAACAGCTCAGGAGGCTATCGATAGAATAACAGTCTCTCCACGTTTTGATGACACTCAAAAGGAAGAAGCGATACGTATCATCAAAAAATTAATTTCGACGAGAAGCCGCAAGCATGTAAATGGCGAGATCCCGGAATCTCGTATCGATTATATCTCGGACCATTTGGGGATATCCCGGCAAGAAGTGATGCTGGTCATTCGCTTGTTGCGGGAAGAGAATATTCTGGCAGACGCTTGTGACTTGACAGCTTATATAAAAAAAGGTGAAAACAGCAATCGTTCGCTTGAAACAGTCCTTCTTTACAACCGTCTTGATGAATACCTTTTATCCGTTTTTACCGCAAAAGAACAATCTTTCAATCTGAAAGAGCTACGGAAAGAAGCCGAGATCGAGACTGGAAAAAGTATTTCGCCAGATAAGCTAAACAGACTCCTTAATTTTTGGTCTGAAAAGAACTGGATCAAACGGATATACTTGGATAAAGCGCATAATTATGTCACGATTGCCCGTACCGGATCGGTCCTCGATCTGGAAGAACTGACGGAAGGGAGGCATCTCTTGTCTGATTTCATCATTCGTTATTTGTTTGAGAAAACAGGACAGTCCAGCGAGCTGGAACAGAGCGGAAATATTTTGGTCGAGTTTTCCATGCTTGAGCTGAAAGAGGCGTATGAGAAGGATGTCAGGAAACAATTGTTTGGGCATACCATTCGGATGGAAGACATTGAAGATACTCTTTTGTATCTTTCGCGGATAGAAGCCTTACAGATCGAAGGTGGCTTCTTGGTGTTATACAACCGATTGCAGATAGACAGATTGGTTCTGAATAATAAGATGCAATATAAACAGGATGATTATCATAAACTCGAACTGTTTTATGCCAATAAGATCCAGCAGATTAATATTGTCGGTGAATATGTACGGAAAATGCTTTCCGGTAATAGCGATGCATTGGAATTTGTTGACGACTATTTCCAACTGAATTATTCGTCATTCCTCCAAAAATATTTCCCTGGTAAACGGAGGGATGAGATTAACCGGAAAATGACGAATACCAAACTTCAGCGGTTATTGGGGGAATTGTCCGAAACACAATTGGAGATTGTCAAGGATGACCGTCCCGGTTCTATAGTCGTCATGGCGGGACCCGGAAGTGGAAAGACACGTGTACTTGTTCATAAACTGGCTTACTTGCTGTTGGAGGAAGATGTCAAGCACGAACAACTCTTGATGCTGACTTTTTCTCGTGCTGCTGCGAGCGAATTCAGACGACGGTTATGGGATTTGATAGGGACTGCTGCTGGTTATGTTGAGATCAAGACTTTCCACTCTTATTGTTTCGACCTGTTAGGGCTGCAAGGTTCTTTAGAAAAATCATCTTCCGTAATTATCGATGCCGTGGGAAAAATAGACAATGGGGAAGTAGAGATAAATCGTATTACAAAAACGGTTCTGGTGATTGATGAGGCGCAGGATATGACTGAAGACGAGTTTGCACTGGTGGAGGCGCTTATTCGTAAAAATGAGGACTTGAAGGTGGTCGCGGTAGGTGACGATGACCAGAATATTTACAGTTTCCGTCGTTCGAATTCCCGATATATGAGAAAGCTGGTCGATGAATACGGTGCTCGTACGCATGATTTGCTGGTCAATTTCCGAAGCAAAAAGTGTTTGGTTGAGTTTGCGAATCGTTTTTGGGAAACTATACCTGAAAGAATGAAGCAGTCGCGGATCATTTCTCACGACCAGGATGAAGGTGAGATCCGTATCGTTCAATACCAGTCGCCGAATATGGTTATACCATTGGTGCAGGATATTTGTGCAACCCCTCTAATCGGAACGACCTGCGTATTGACTCAGACAAACTGGGAAGCGATACAGGTTGCCTGTTTGTTGAAAGATAAACGTATGCCAGTCCGTTTGATTCAGTCGAACGAGGGTTTCCGTCTGTGCGATATGGATGAGATGCGTTTCTTCAACCGGATTTTAGGATCGCAAGCGGAGGTTCATCTGATAGATGAAGTATGCTGGGCTGAGGCAAAACAAGCTATTAAAAATGAATATTGTGAAACTGCTTCTTGGGAAATTTGCCGAGGGATTATTCAGAATTTCGAACAACTTTATCCCTGTAAGTATCGTTCGGATTGGGAAACGTATCTGTTTGAATCGAAGCTGGAAGATTTCTATGCCGTTCGGGGAGAAACTATCGTTGTTTCTACGATTCACAAGGCAAAAGGGAAAGAGTTTGATAATGTCTTTCTGCTTTTAAACGATAATAGGGATTTATTAGGGGATAATCAGCCTGTCACGGATGAAAAGAGACGTGAGATTTATGTAGCACTCACACGTGCCAAAAATAAGTTATCGATCCATTTGAATAGCTATTATCCGGAAATTTTCGGCAATGAGGAAAAAATTATCCGGTTCGATAAGGCTTATTATCCGATGCCGGAACGTTTGCTGTTCTTGCTTACGCATCGCGATGTATGGTTGGATTTTTTCAAAGATGCAAGGAGGCAGGAGTCGATTGGAAATCTGAAAAGTGGCATGCCATTGCGGTTGATGGAGGGCGGTTGTTGCGATTCGTCGGATAAGGAAGTTGTCCGTTTCTCAAACAGTTTCAAAAAAGAGATCGAGAAATGGCTGGATAAGGGATATGAACTGAAAGAGGCACGCGTTAATTTTGTCGTGTATTGGAAAAAAACGGGAGAAGAAGAGGAGGTAAAAGTTCTTTTACCGGAAATAGTGTTGGTAAAGGTGAGAAACTTAAATGTTTCGGAATTGATGATTTTATAAATGTGGAGGATGATATGAAAATACTGGAAACGGAACGATTGTTATTACGGGGATTGGAACAAGGAGATTTTAAGGATGTGTGCAAACTGTTGCAGGACGATGAAGTCATGTATGCCTATGAAGGGGCATTCAACGATCAGGAAGTGCAAAACTGGCTGGATAGGCAGTTCGGACGGTACCGGCACGACGGCTTCGGTTTATGGGGAGTGGTTGAGAAAGGTAGCAACGAACTGATTGGGCAGTGTGGTATTACTTATCAGGAATTTGACGGAAAACGAGTCCCTGAAATCGGTTACCTTTTTAGAAAGGAGTTTTGGCATAAGGGCTTTGCTATCGAAGCTGCTGTCGCTTGTCGGGAGTATGCTTTCCATACGCTTGGTTTCGAAGAGGTTTATTCGATCATACGGGATACCAATATTGCTTCCCAAAAAGTAGCGCGGCGCAATGGCATGCAAAAAGTGGCAACCTTCATAAAGCATTACCGAGGGGTGGACATGCCGCATTTTGTTTATAAAGTCAGTTTGTGTAAATGAGAAATCCAAAAGCGATTTCCCAGAACAAAATCGCTCTGATAATGATTATATAAAAAAGCCTTTTGCTTTCTTACGATCCGTATGTGATGAAAGGGCTTTTTCTTTTTATTTGGTAGATTTGTTGAAAGAATATTGTTTTATAGAATAATTTAACTAAATGGTAGATAAAATGATTATTTCTATTAATGTGTCAAATAAACTTCGTTTATATGAACATTATGTAATATAATGTAAGTATCTTTGCAGTCGGAATAAACAAGATAGAACCAAATGGAAGTACTTAAACACGAGTGTGGAGTCGCCATGGTCCGGTTACTAAAGCCTTTGGAATATTATCATCAGAAGTATGGAACCTGGATGTATGGGCTCAATAAGCTCTATTTGTTGATGGAAAAGCAGCATAACCGCGGTCAAGAAGGAGCCGGTTTAGCATGCGTCAAGTTGGAAGCTAGTCCCGGCGAAGAATATATGTTTCGGGAAAGAGCATTAGGCACAGAAGCCATTACCGAGATATTCGCAGCCGTTCATAAGTATTACAAGGATTTGCCGCCCGACAAACTGAACGATCCGCTTTTTGCTAAAACAAACCTTCCCTTTGCAGGAGAACTTTATATGGGACACCTGCGTTACAGTACGACCGGGAAATCCGGTATTTCCTATGTCCATCCTTTTTTACGCCGTAACAACTGGAGAGCCAAGAACCTTGCTCTTTGCGGTAATTTCAATCTTACTAACGTACAGGATATTTTTGAAGAGATAACAGCCATCGGTCAGCATCCGCGTGCCTATGCCGACACTTTCATCATGCTAGAACAGGTGGGGCACCGTCTGGACCGTGAGGTCGAACGCCTGTACCGGAAGTACGAAGCCGAAGGGCTGAAAGGAATGAATATCACCCATGCGATCGAGGCAAATGTCGACCTGTCGAATGTCCTGAAACGTTGTGCCCCGCAGTGGGACGGTGGTTTCGTGATCTGCGGACTGACCGGGAGCGGCGAATCTTTCAGCGTGCGCGATCCTTGGGGCATCCGTCCGGCGTTTTACTATGCCGATGACGAGATTGTGATCTTGGCAAGCGAACGTCCAGTAATCCAGACGGCCATGAATGTGCCTGCCGAAGATGTGCATGAACTGAAAAGGGGAGAGGCGCTGATCATCAACAAGCAAGGTGACTGGCATACCTCGCAGATTATGGAGCCGAAGGAGAATAAGGCATGCTCGTTCGAACGTATTTACTTCTCGCGTGGAAGCGATCGGGATATTTACCGCGAACGGAAACGGTTGGGTGAAAATCTTGTACCTGCAGTCCTGAAGGCTGTGGACAACGATCTGAACCATACGGTCTTTTCCTTTATCCCGAATACGGCGGAGGTTGCTTACTTCGGATTGCAGGAGGGCATGAACGAATATTTGAACAAGAAGAAAAAAGAATGGATCGCCGATCGTAGCCACCTGCTTCAGGAGGAAGAACTGGAACAAATCCTGTCCATGCGTGTTAGGTGTGAAAAAGTAGCGATCAAGGATATAAAATTGCGTACATTTATTGCTGAGGGAAACAGTCGTAACGATCTGGCTGCCCATGTGTACGATATCACGTACGGAAGCGTCGTGCCTTTCGAGGACAATCTGGTCGTGATCGACGACAGTATCGTGCGCGGTACGACACTCCGGCAGAGTATCATCGGTATTCTGGACCGCCTGAATCCGAAGAAGATCGTGGTGGTCAGCTCGTCTCCGCAGGTGCGCTATCCGGACTATTACGGTATTGATATGTCTCGTATGAGCGAATTTCTCGCGTTCAAGGCTGCCGTGGCACTTTTAGTGGACAAGGGGATGGAATCCGTTCTGCTCGATGCCTATAAGAAAGCCAAGCGGCAGCAGGTTATGCCGTGCGATGCGACCGTAAATTATGTGAAGGAGATTTATGCGTCTTTCACCGACGAGGAAATTTCGGCCAAGATGGTGGAACTGCTTACCCCCGTAGGAACACGTGCGAAGGTGGAGATTGTCTACCAGACACTCGAAGGGTTACATGCCGCTTGTCCTGATCATCCGGGCGACTGGTATTTCTCCGGTGATTATCCGACACCTGGTGGTGTACGAATGGTGAATGAAGCGTTCATTCATTATATGGAAGAGGAATATTGGGGAATTGAAAAATGATAATTGAATATTGAAAATGACAAGAAAAACAGCAACATTGGTCTTAGACGACGGAAGCATGTTTCACGGCTTCTCTTTTGGTTTTGACAAGGCAGTGGCCGGCGAAGTGGTGTTCAACACTGCTATGACCGGTTATCCCGAAAGTCTTACCGACCCTTCGTATGCCGGGCAGTTGATGGTTCTGACTTATCCGCTGGTCGGAAACTACGGGGTGCCTCCTTTCTCTATCGAAGAGAACGGCTTGCCTACCTTTATGGAGAGTGAGAAAATTCATGCGGAGGCGATTATCGTGAGTGATTATAGTGAAGAGTATAGCCACTGGAATGCTGTGGAAAGCCTTGGTGACTGGTTGAAACGTGAGAAGATTCCCGGAATTACCGGCATCGATACCCGTGCGCTGACAAAAAAGATACGAGAGCACGGGGTAATGATGGGACGTATCGTTATCGGTACCGCCGATAAAGAAGGTGAAAGTGGAGGGGAAATACCGGATTACGGTAGCATCAATTATGTGGATCGTGTTTCTTGCAAAGACATTGTCGCCTACTTACCTGACGGGATCACCACCCATTACCCTGTAGGCTTCGACAACTTTCAATTTTCAACTTTCAACTCTCAACTTTTGAAGCGTGTTGTGCTTCTCGATTGTGGTGTGAAAGCCAATATCATCCGTAACCTTTTGAAGCGGAATGTAGCGGTGATACGTGTTCCCTGGAACTATGATTTCAATCATTTGGAATACGACGGGCTTTTCCTTTCGAACGGCCCTGGCGATCCCAATACTTGCGATGTTGCTGTCCGGAATATCCGCAAGGCATTGGATGGGGACAAACCGATCTGTGGCATTTGCATGGGAAACCAGTTGCTTGCCAAAGCAGGCGGCGCTTCGATCTATAAACTGAAGTATGGCCACCGCAGCCATAACCAGCCGGTGCGTATGGTGGGGACGGAGAAGTGTTTTATCACCTCCCAGAATCACGGCTACGCAGTGGATAATGACACATTGGGGGCTGACTGGGAACCGCTCTTTGTCAATATGAACGACGGGACAAACGAAGGAATCCGGCATAAGACGAAGCCTTTCTTTTCTTCCCAGTTCCATCCCGAAGCATGTAGCGGACCGACCGATACGGAGTTTATCTTCGATAAGTTTGTCGATTTGCTTTAGGAATTGGGACGACAGATCTAAAAATGTTAACGAATAAAAGAGTCTGAAAATGAAAGAAGATATAAAGAAAGTCCTGATACTCGGTTCCGGCGCCCTAAAGATCGGTGAAGCGGGAGAATTCGACTATTCAGGTAGCCAGGCTTTGAAAGCCATCAAGGAGGAGGGAATCCAGACAGTGCTTATCAATCCGAACATCGCTACGGTACAGACTTCGGAAGGAGTGGCAGATACCGTTTATTTCCTGCCCGTCACTCCCTTCTTTGTCGAAAAGGTGATCGCCAAAGAACGTCCGGATGGCATCCTGCTCGCTTTTGGAGGCCAGACGGCGTTGAACTGCGGTGTGGCGCTTTACCAGAGTGGTGTGCTGGAAAAATATAACGTCCGTGTACTCGGTACTCCGGTACAGGCAATCATGGATACGGAGGATCGCGAACTCTTCGTCCGCAAACTCGACGAGATCGGTGTGAAGACGATCAAGAGCGAAGCGGTGGAAAATGCCGAAGATGCCCGCCGGGCTGCTGCCGAGTTAGGCTATCCGGTGATTGTCCGTGCCGCTTATGCTTTGGGCGGCCTCGGCTCCGGCTTCTGCGACAATGAGGAGGAACTGGATGTACTGGTTGAAAAAGCCTTCTCTTTCTCTTCTCAAGTGTTGGTGGAAAAGAGTTTGAAGGGATGGAAAGAAGTGGAATATGAGGTGGTGCGCGACCGTTTCGACAACTGTATCACGGTCTGCAACATGGAGAACTTCGACCCGTTGGGTATCCATACCGGCGAAAGCATCGTGATCGCTCCGTCACAGACACTGACCAACAGCGAGTATCATAAACTTCGTGAACTGGCTATCCGGATCATCCGTCATATCGGTATCGTGGGCGAATGTAACGTGCAATATGCTTTCGATCCGGAGAGCGAAGACTACCGCGTGATCGAAGTGAACGCCCGTCTTTCCCGTTCGTCTGCGCTGGCCTCTAAAGCAACTGGTTATCCGTTGGCTTTCGTCGCAGCCAAGTTGGGACTGGGTTACGGCCTTTTTGATTTGAAAAACTCGGTGACGAAGACGACAAGTGCTTTCTTCGAACCGGCTCTCGACTATGTGGTCTGCAAGATCCCGCGCTGGGATTTGGGTAAGTTTCATGGTGTGGCTCGTGAGTTGGGGTCGAGCATGAAATCTGTGGGCGAGGTGATGGCGATCGGGCGCACCTTCGAAGAGGCGATCCAAAAAGGGTTGCGTATGATCGGACAGGGCATGCATGGTTTCGTGGAAAACAAGGAGCTGGTGATAACCGACATCGACAAGGCACTCCATGAACCGACCGACACCCGTATCTTCGTTATCTCCAAAGCGTTCCGTGCCGGATATACCATCGATCAGATACACGAACTGACCAAGATAGACCGGTGGTTCCTACAAAAACTCTACGGAATCATGTGCACCTCCAAGGAGTTGCATAAATTGACAATTGACAATGGACAATTGGCAATTAAAAAAGAATATCGCAATCCTGATAATTGTCAATCGTCCATAGTCTATAGTTCATTGCTTCGCAAGGCGAAACGGCAAGGTTTCTCCGATTTTCAGATAGCTCGCGCCTTCGGCCTTGAGGGAAATATAGAAAAAGGTATGATGCAAATCCGCCAATTTCGTAAGGAACACGGCATCGTTCCGGTAGTGAAACAGATCGATACGCTGGCTGCTGAATACCCGGCGCAGACGAACTATCTGTATCTGACCTATAGCGGTACGGAAAACGACGTGCAGTATCAGGGTGACCACCGTTCCATCGTCGTGCTGGGTTCCGGCGCTTACCGGATCGGCAGTTCGGTCGAGTTCGACTGGTGTGGCGTGCAGGCGTTGGAAACGATCCGTAAGGAAGGTTGGCGTTCAGTGATGATCAACTACAATCCCGAAACAGTTTCGACCGACTATGATATGTGTGACCGCCTTTACTTCGATGAACTGACCTTCGAGCGTGTGATGGATATCCTCGAACTGGAAAATCCGCATGGCGTGATTGTCTCGACAGGCGGCCAGATACCCAATAACCTGGCGATGCGTCTGGACGAGCAGCATGTTAATATCTTGGGGACATCCGCCAAGAGTATCGACAATGCCGAAGATCGCGAGAAATTTTCCGCCATGCTGGACCGCATCGGTGTAGACCAGCCGCGTTGGAAAGAGCTTTCGTCGATGGAAGATATCAACGAGTTTGTGGCTGAGGGGGGTTTTCCGGTCTTGGTTCGTCCGAGTTATGTGCTGAGTGGCGCCGCCATGAATGTCTGCTCCAACCAGGAAGAACTCGAACGCTTCTTGCAGCTGGCAGCCAACGTGTCGCAGAAACATCCGGTCGTTGTCAGCCAGTTCATCGAACATGCCAAGGAAGTGGAAATGGATGCAGTAGCCGATAAGGGTGAGATCGTCATGTATGCTATCTCCGAACATATCGAGTTTGCCGGTGTGCATTCCGGCGATGCAACTATCCAGTTTCCCGCACAAAAGCTGTATGTTGAAACGGTCCGCCGCATCAAGCGTATCAGCAAGCAGATCGCAAAAGAGCTGAATATCTCTGGTCCGTTCAACATCCAATATCTGGCGAAAGGCAACGAGATCAAGGTGATCGAATGTAACCTTCGCGCGAGCCGTTCCTTTCCTTTCGTCAGCAAAGTATTGAAAATTAACTTTATTGAACTGGCCACTCGTATCATGTTAGGTTTACCTGTCGAGAAACCTAATAAGAACGAATTCGATCTGGATTATGTAGGTATCAAAGCCTCGCAGTTCTCCTTCAACCGCTTGCAGAAAGCTGACCCTGTTTTAGGTGTTGATATGGCTTCGACGGGAGAGGTCGGGTGTATCGGTGACGATGTTTCCGAGGCTGTTTTGAAAAGTATGCTTTCCGTCGGTCTCCGTATCCCGGAAAAAAATATTCTGCTCTCGACGGGTACACCGAAACAGAAAGTGGCCATGTTGGATGCCGCCAAGATGCTGGCATCGAAAGGCTACAACCTCTTCGCAACAGGCGGGACACACCGCTTTCTCGAAGAAAACGGCATTTCCAGTACGCGAGTTTACTGGCCGAGCGAGGAGGACATGGAACCTCAAGCACTCACCATGCTCCACGAAAGGAAGATTGACATGGTTGTGAATATTCCGCGCGACCTTTCAGCCGGTGAGTTGAATAATGGCTATAAGATCCGTCGTGCCGCCATCGATCTGAACGTTCCGCTCATCACAAATGCCCGTCTGGCAAGCGCCTTTATCGAAGCATTTTGCACGCTGGGCATGGACGATATACAAATCCGAAGCTGGCAGGAGTATAAGTGATTTGTTACTTTTGGATCAAGTTCAAAGTAACAGAAATAATTATTACATTTGTGGTAATTAAAATAAACCAATATGAAGATAGGATTATTTATTCCCTGTTATATCAATGCGGTATATCCGGAAGTTGGTGTTGCTTCCTATAAATTATTGAAAAGTCTCGGGTTGGATGTGGATTATCCGTTAGACCAGACTTGTTGTGGCCAGCCAATGGCAAATGCCGGATTCGAGCATGAATCGGCAGGGTTGGCGCTGCGTATGGAAGAATTGTTCCGTTCGTACGATTATGTGGTTGGCCCTTCTGCCAGTTGTGTCGCTTTCGTGAAAGAGAATCATCCCGGTATTCTGGAAAAGGCAGGTCATGTGTGTATGAACAGCAAGAAGATTTATGATATCTGCGAGTTCCTACACGATATTGTGAAGGTCAAGGAACTGAAAGCTGAATTTCCCCACAAGGTAAGCATTCACAATAGCTGTCACGGTGTGCGCGAGTTGCATCTTTCTTCTCCGAGTGAACGGAATATCCCGTATTTTTCTAAGTTGCGCGATCTCCTCTCTTTGGTGAAAGGCATTGAGATATTCGAACCGAAACGTATCGACGAGTGCTGTGGGTTCGGTGGCATGTTTGCGATTGAGGAACCCGAAGTGTCCGTCTGTATGGGACGAGATAAGGTGAAGGACCACATGAGCACAGGAGCCGAGTATATCACCGGTGCCGACAGTTCCTGCCTGATGCATATGGAAGGCGTGATCAAGCGTGACAACCTTCCGATCAAAACGATTCATATTGTTGAAATATTAGCCTCCGGATTATGAGCACGAAACATTCAAAAGCGGCTGCCCGCTTCATCGGGAACCGCAAGCAGGAAGCCTGGCACGACGAAACCCTCTGGATGGTGCGTGCCAAACGGGATAAAATGAGCCATTCGCTTCCCGAATGGGAACGCTTGCGTGAACTGGCTTGTGAGATCAAACTTTATTCGAACAGCCATTTGGATGTCCTTTTGGAAGAGTTCGAGAAGAACGCCACGGCCAACGGAGCGATTGTCCATTGGGCGAAAGACGCGGCGGAACATAATGCGATCGTCGAGGAAATCCTGCAACAGCACAAGGCGCATACGCTGATAAAGAGCAAATCCATGTTGACAGAAGAGTGTGGCATGAACGATTACCTGTTCGGAAAAGGTTACGATATAATCGAGAGCGACCTCGGCGAACGTATCCTTCAATGGATGAAACTTCATCCCAGCCATATCGTGATGCCCGCTATCCATATCAAGCGGCAGGAGGTGGGCGAGATGATGGAGCGCGTGTTAGGTACGGAAAAAGGCAATTCCGACCCGACCTATCTGACGCATGCCGTCCGCAAAAATATGCGTGAGAAATTCCTGACAGCCGATGTTGCCATGACGGGAGCTAACTTTGCAGTTGCTTCGACCGGAGAGATAGTGGTCTGCACCAACGAGGGGAATGCAGATATGGGAACTTCTTTCCCGAATGTTCACATTGCGACGTTCGGAATGGAGAAGATCGTGCCGGATCGGGACTCGTTAGGTGTCTTCACCCGCCTGCTGGCACGCTCCGGCACGGGGCAGCCGATCACTTCCTACACTTCTCACTATTGTAAACCGAAAGAAGGAGGTGAGTTTCATATCATCATAGTCGATAACGGGCGGAGTGATATCCTGGCATGTCCCGATCATATCCGTACGCTGAACTGCATCCGTTGTGGCGAGTGTATGAATACTTGTCCGGTCTATCGCCGTAGCGGTGGTTATTCCTATACATATTTTATACCCGGCCCGATTGGGATCAATCTAGGGATGCTGAAAGATCCGGTGAAATATTCGGACAATGTTTCTGCCTGTTCGTTGTGCCTCTCTTGCTCGAATGTCTGCCCGGTCAAGATAGACCTCGGCGAACAGATCTATCGCTGGCGTCAGGACTTGGATAAGATAGGGAAAGCGAGTACGGAGAAAAAGATTATGTCCGGCGGCATGAAGTTCCTGATGGAACGTCCGAAACTGTTCAATACGGCTTTGAAGTTTGCCCCGGTAGTCAATAACATGCCTCGTTTTATGATCTACAACGCTTTGAATGCATGGGGGAAGGGCCGTGAACTGCCAGCTTTTGCCAAGCAGTCGTTCAATGAAATGTGGAAAAGTAACAAGATAAAATAATGTAGGGGTGAAGTATGCTTGCCCTTAAAATGATACGACAATGAGTAGCAAAAACGATATATTATCTGCTATCCGTCGTCACACCGGCAAACGTTACGATATGCCGGAACTGACGCTGGATGCCATCACTTACGAAGATAAAATCCTCCAGTTTACCGACTCTCTGAAAGCTGCTGGGGGGCAAGTCGTCCTGATGCAGCCTGGAGACGATATCAACGATATTATTCGTCACCATTTTCCTGATGCAATCCGTATCGCCTCCAATCTGTCCAGTATTACCTGTGCCACCTTTAATCCGGACGATCTCGACGATCCTCGTGAGTTGGACAATACAGACCTTGCCATCGTGGAAGGCCATTTTGGTGTAGCCGAGAACGGGGCTGTCTGGATTACCCGCCAGGTAAAGCATAAGGCATTGTATTTTATCTCCAACAGCCTGGTTATGCTGATAGACCGCAATTCGATCGTGAACAATATGCATGAAGCCTATAAACGGACGGAAAACATGACATATGATTTCGGTGCTTTTATCTCAGGCCCCTCCAAAACAGCTGATATAGAACAGGCTCTTGTATTGGGTGCACATGGCCCGGTCAAGGTATTGGTTGTGTTGAAATAGGATGTGTTCCCATAGAAAAAACAGGGTAACGCAGATCTTGCCAATTGGGTGGATTTGCGTTACTCTATATGTCCTGTTGTTATTAATCTACATTTCGTTTATTAAACAACGAAGCGATCCATAACATCAGAATGGCTCCGACTGTCGCCGTAATCAGACTGCCGATAATACCGGAAGCTGCAATTCCGAGTAATCCGAATACCCAGCCGCCCAATACACCGCCGGCTATTCCCAAAATCAGATTGATTATTACTCCGAAGCCACCGCCCCGCATGATTTTACCGGTCAGAAAGCCGGCTGCTATACCTATGATAATGTACCATAAAAATCCCATAGCTTTTAAATTTTATGTTGTTATTGTATATATAACCGCTCATGGAGGCATGAAGTTTATTGCAGTAAAGGATTCCTTTTTCAAAACACCGGTGTTTTGAAAACGAAACATATATGTTTTCCTAAGGAAACTGAATATTTCAACAAGATGTACAAAGATAACGCAACCTTGCTAAAAATCAAATAGTTATAAAACACATTTTCTTAGTAAGGTAAGGAAAGGAAGCAAGAAAAAGCATATTTGAGTAAGAGTTAGGTTACCAAATCGTAACTCAGTTCAAATACCTCAAATATGGTTATAATAAGCTATATTACAGTTGTTTGCACATTTTTGCATAACATCAAATAACTCAACAGTAATTAAATTTGTAACTAAAAAAGTTGAGTTATGAAAAGTACATTCAAAGTATTATTTTACGTAAAGAAACAGTCTGTAAAAAACGGAAAGGCACCGGTTATGGGCCGTATCACCATCAATGGAACCCAAGCCGGTTTC
>ULSP01015136.1_pt1 | contig 20340 bp, 23 predicted proteins | sample 1956811 | NCBI WGS metagenome assembly ULSP01 (sample SAMEA4835711, study PRJEB28245) | human gut metagenome | biome: gut microbiome; material: fecal sample | place: Denmark | collected 2008
GGATTACCTCCGCCCATACCGCCCATTGCGGCCTGTTGTTGCTTGGCGCTGAGAGCCTGCTGAATGACCGAGTTTTCGATGGTGTTGCCACCCTTTTCTTCGCCAATAGCCGGAAGATCCCACTTCTCGCGAATTTCGTCCACGGTTTGGAAAGCCTGGAGACGTTTGATGTCCATATCCAGCTCTTCGGAAATGGTCATTCCGTTGAGGCCCATGAATACGAATTCGAAGTCGGGATTGATCTGCTCGACGATGAATTTGTTGATTTTACGCTGGATGAATTTCAGCATCGGGTAAAGCCCCTTATCCTTCGATTGTTCCATGCGCTGCTTTTGGCCGTCGCCGAACGTTAGGCCGCTGCCGTTGGAACGCGAAATATCCCAGCCGATTTCCGTAGGATCAATACAAAATACCGCACAGGCGATTTTAATCAGGTACTCCATCCACGAGTTGTACTCCATATCGCGGTTGTTCTTCTGGAGGTCAACCCAGTCAATATCACCCTCAACCACGGGCGTCTTCCACGACTGCATAACGCCCGATATCATGGCCTGCCACTGCTGCTTGAACTGCTGGAGCGAAGCCTCGTTCACGTTACCCTTGATACGCAGAAGACCTTTCGGAGCCGAGCCCTGTGAGAAGAAGCGGCGATTATACTCATCGCCCCAAAGCATCGATGTCACAACGTTGATCAACTCTTCCAACTCCGAGTTTCCGTATCCGTTGGCGTAAATCGACGTGGTCGGATTGCGAATTCCAAAGCACAACTCCCATGGGTAGAACTGCGCCACCTTGGCCGTCTGGTACACCTGAACGTAGGCCGGATAATAGCCATCAATCTTAGGACCCCAATTTTGGCGGTCGTCCATCATCGCCCCCTCAAAGTAGGGGTTGTTGTACTCACCATCGAAATACGATTCTGCCAAACGGAACGTAGCAGCATCGACCGCTTGGAAGCGAACCAGTTTACCTCGGCGGTTACGAATACACTCAAACGTCATCTGGTCGAAGGTCAGTGAGTCGTCCACAATCTTACGAATGAATTCGTCAAACTCGTCGCCGTCCCACGTAGCAGTATCGCCGCAATTGAGGATGAAATCGGTGATGGAAGACGCAATCTTGCGGTCCTGTGCGTCCATCTTCTGTTCTTGTCCAAACTTAGGCTTACGCCGAATAACAAATCCTGTTGAATAGCGGTCGGCCTGCGGTTCAGCGAAATCGGCTATCTGGTTCTTGCGGGTCTTGATTATCGAGTTAATAATGGGGGTGCGGCTCATCCGGCGCAACGTTTCGTACGAAAGTGAAAATGGCTTATCCTTATACCCCAAAAACGAGTTGAACTCCAGAGGGTCGATCAGATATGCCTTCGGGGCAACGTTAGCGGGCTTGGATTGATGGCTGAATATTTCAGCAGCCTTGAGTATATCAGACGGGCTCTCGCTGCGCATCGCACGCTCTAACAATAGCGATTTGCGTATCGTCAAAGCCTGCATGGCGCGTTCCACCGATTCCAATCTTTCTTTCACACCGGACATAATTGTTTTCACGAGATTTGTTTACCTATAATTGGTATCAACACAACAGTTTCAAAATGTCGTTACGCGCCGTTTTACGAATTATCAACGCTTGATGGAGAAGGTCGCCCCATACCGCTATCTGGTGACCATTCCACGTGTAATAATCCGTTTGGTCGTCGTACGATCCATTCCATTCACCGTCGTGGCGTATGTCGGCGATGAGGCGTTTAAAACGCGCTGTTTCTTCAGTGGTTAGGGGTGATATGAAAGTGCCGACGACTACTAATCGTGCGGCACTTGTGGAAAGATCATCGGCCAAAATCTGAAAGTCGATGCCCATAAAATCGCCCGTTTCCAACGGTGTGTGAAAGGTTATCATTCGCCTACCAATTTACAAGTTCGTGGCTCAAACGTAGAGCGTTGTTTACCCTCGCCAATCTTCATTTTCCAGTATTTTTGATACTCACACAACCACATTTCAACCTGGTGGAGCGATATCTCGCCTGATGGGGTAACGTAGTATCCCGACTCAAGTTTGTGCCAATGCAAGTACGGAAAATCGCCAAACGACGATAACGCTGCCTGTGCCTCATCGCGCAGACGATAGATACCATCAATTTGACGTTTCAACGACGGAAACACCAGCCGCAATCCTATGGACGCGCCGGGTCCAACGTTGGTGTAGTCATCCTGGGTAAAGCGCATGAAACGGCGATAGGTATAGCGTGGTATGTAGGTGAAGTCTTGGTAAAATTCGTGAGCGATGAATGTAGCTGATGAAGGCAGTTCCCGAAGGAACTTGATGATCTGTTCAGGGGTGGTGGCCGTCAACACCGTCCGCATCAGTTCGCCTAACCTACGATGAAGCGTAGGTACAACCAAATGCGTGTAGCAGTAGTCGCGCGGTTTGCCAGGTGTGGCCATCGAATTGATGAGGTAGGCTGTGGTGTAGGGATTGTTCCCCGTAGCGCGGTACGACGTTATCATTTCCGCAAAGCGATCCTCGTCGTACTGGTTATAATCTGGAATACCTGCTCCCCAACCGTACTTTTCACGAGCGTATTCAAACGTTTCAGGGTTGTTAAAATACCGAAACACCATCATCTTCCAAACCAGATTCGTCAACGTCAGTTCGTCGTCCAGCAAGATATTACGTATCTGCCACTGCGAATTACGATCCAGTTCGCGATAAACATTGGTGAATTTAAAATCACGTAATATGGGATCGTCAGTCCACGGACGCGGCTTCTGGTCCAGGAATCGTCGCTTCCATATCATCTGCCGCTCAAACATCGTCCGGAAGAATTCATGACGATGTTCCTCGCTAACGTCGAGTGCGGCGTCAGGTAATTTATCAGCCCAGGGGTAGTGATCAAATTTCGCCATTTTGCTTACGATAAGTTCTAATTAACAATTCACGCCGCGCTTCCGTGCTTTTTCCTACCAAATGCCGTAACACATCATCCGTAATCTTCATCAACGGACGCTTAGGGGCGTTTACAAGTCGCGTTTCAGGCACGCCGAGGTTTACCTTTATGCGTTTACCGCGGATCGGTTTAAGGGACTCTGCAGTGATTAATGGGCAGTAGTCGTTACCATGAAACGAGCGTATCACAAAAGTCGTCCGACCCCACACCTCGGGGTCCGCCACAATGTCGCCTATTTTGAAATATTTCCATGCGTTCATACGGTTAAAAAACTTTGGCCCCGAAACCCTTCCAAATCGGGGCCGCTGTCATAACTACCTACAAAATGGAAACAGAAAAAAGAAGCTAAAACCCGAACACCGTCAACTGACGAGGCGACAGCTGATAGCGTTCGTTGTCGGAAAGATTGGTCTCGAGAATTTCACACGCCTTGATGTCGGTGACCACGTTGGCGTATTCGCGCACCTTTTCGTTATACTCCTCGCGGCAACGACACATTTCAGGAGTAATCGGGTTCTCCTTTTTCTCGCCAACAAGCGTACCAGCCAATTGAGGACCGGGATTGCAATCGCGATCTTGCCAGCTGAAGATACGAAACGGCAATTCCATTTTGATGTCGCCCGTCCACCACGTAGGCACACTTTCGGTAGGTACGCCGCCACACTCCTCAAGTTTACTCTCGATTTCAGCCGAGAGAACTTGCAATTTAGCGTTCAGCGGCGGAAGAATCTCGGCCTTGATTTTGGCCTTGATTTCTTTGCCCAGTTTACCGAACTTGATGTTGGAATCGTAACCGCTGATGGCGTTCATGATATCCGACTTTTCGATTTCAGCCTGAAGAGCTTCCTCGGCGTTGTTGGAACAAGACTTCTCGATGGCATTGGCCATTTTCTCGAAGACGTTGTCCCCCTTCTCCACCTTATCGCTTTCGGTTTCGTCGCCTACAGGGACAAACCCCTTCAGCATGTGCTCTTGGCGTTGAGCTCGGGCGCCAAGAATAATGTCACGAATGTTCTCCATCGCCGTTCTCCTATTTAACGGCCTTGGCGGCCACGTATTTGCCCCACGCCCAGTGTGCTACCGCCCCCGCTACAAACGAGAAGATAGCCACTAACGTGTGAATAATCTTTGCCTCATGGGCGTAAATCACCGCAGCAATCGTCAAGGCCACTGCGATAATCAGAATCCACATCCACTTTTTCATAGCGTCTTATCTTGGTTAGTTACTTTATTAACATTCCGTAGAAGTCTTCAAGCGTGTACGCCTTTTTATAGTTGTATGAATCCTTCGTGTTGGCTACTTCCTCAGCCATCGTTATCAATAATTCTTCCTGACGCGACCCATACACCGACGGAGACAGCCACGTCAATTGGACGTTGAACAAAATCTGCCCTATTTCTTCAGTACTCAGCGGCATTCCAAGAAATTTCTCGAACTTGGATTGAATCCACAACGCCATCTTCGTAGAACTATACCCCTGGAATGTAGTCGGCGACGGAAGACGCCCATTCAGTTCTCCTTTCAACGACTCTATAAAACGGTTAAATGCCTTATCGCCAAATCCACGACGCACCTTGGGGATATTATCCGACTTATCACCCATCAACACCTTATAGAGCAGAACCTCCAACGCTTCAGTCGTGAGTACCTGGATGTCGGCATCCAAGTGTTCGTTCCAAAAACCCTCTTTCCCTGGAAAGACGTAGAATTTCATGAACTTGGAGTTGTAGTTGAAGACCGAAACCGTTGGCGTTATCAACTGGCGAATATCGCTATCGGCCGTGAGAATTACGGTTTCTTCATCGGGGAGTTCATCCAGCGCGAAAGCCCACAACATCATCAGATCGTCACCTTCAGCGCCTGGCACACGTGTGACAATTAACCCGCGTTTACGCAGCAGCGCTTCAAACTCACCAAGAACCTCTACAAATGCGTCGCTCCACGGTTCCTTCACACGCGTGAGGGCGTATTTGTAGTCTTCGTACACCTCACGGCGCCACGAATGAGAGTCGATGACTACTACCACGCGGTTTACGTCATCGCCAAATCGCCGCACCGCAGCGCACAGGTTCATCACACATTTACGTATCAGAACCTGGCGCTTTTCGCGATCGTCCAAGACCTCACAGAGATCTTCGTTGCGGTAGTACGTCGAAAATATCGAGAACGACAGATGGTACAGGAAATTCCCGTCAAATACGAGGTTTATTTTCATTGCGCTATCTGGTTAGGGTTGGTATTCGAAGCAGCAATACCACCGCGGGTTATATTAACCTTGCGACCATCCTCAAAACCCATCGACATAGCGTGGCTACTGCCAATATGCCCTGGGCGGGCGGAGCGTAAATTCTTGTAATTCTCAGCCACGTAGTCGTTCAATTTCTGGTCCGTACGCAGCACCAGCGCGTTCACTTGTACCTGAGCCTGGAGTTCGCGATCACGCTCTTCTTTAAGACGATTCTGAACGCCTTTAGCTGTCCCGGCCAAATACGACCTCAAGAACGTACCGCGGTGCATCCGCTTTTCACCCGTAAACAACCGCATCAGCGCCTGCGAATCGTCGTTACGGTACTCCTCGTAACGTTTCAGTGCCAAACGGTACAACTGGCTCGCCAACACGTCAAACAGCCATTTTACGACCTCGATATTATGCGGCTCGCCAATAACGACATACTTTTGACGCATTTCACACACCTCCTTGCCGTTACGGTTTACGCGACACTCACGACGTTTACTAACTATCGCGTAGCAGAAATTGTACTTACAAATTCCGTACAGCAGGAATTGATCCCAGAATCCGCCACACTTACGAGCCCAGTTGTCGCCGAGTTTTTCTTCAACGACGTTAGTCGCCTGCTCGTTGTCGGCTACCGAGTCCAAATCGGCCATCGAAAGGTTGTACTGGGTGAGGAGATTCTGAATTTTAGCAGCGGCGTTGGCAGCTTCAGCTTCTGAATTGATGGCCTTTGCCCCTTCGTAGAGCCGCTGCAGTTTCTTCAGTTTCGAGAGAATTGAGTTGATGTCCTGTGTAGTTTCCATAACCAATTTTGTTTTACGATTCCTTTCCAAGAGCGAAGGTACGGCGAAAAATCGGATTCTCCAAGAGAATTTGAAAAAATTTTCAACAATCCATCACCAAATTACCTTTCAACTCCAATTCGTACAACCGCTCGGCGTCAGGTTTGGCGTAGCAGAATATCAGCTTACCACCGCCTGCCGCTGCCAACGCCCGTCGATAGGTTTCCTTTACACGCGCAAATTCCTCACTGCGGTAAAGGTCGTAATCACTAACGCACAACTCCCACCACCGCTCTTGACGAGACGCCCAGGCGATGACTCCTGGGCGTTCGGCTTCGATACGCTTTACAGCGGCTAACAACAGCGCGGTATATTTCCGGCGGTCGGCTTTCATAACGTAGTGTCTTCCTCGCCGAGGGAGTGCGCCAACTCCGCCAACAGACGGACGTGTACGTGCTCGTCGGCGACAATCTTGTTGATAAGTTGGATGGCCAACGCCGAGGTCACAGTCGGCGTAGGGTTGTTGGCCTGAATACGCTGGCTGAGTTTTTCGTACGCAGAAATTGTGTCTTCTTCGGCGACGATGTTAATCTGGACAGCTTCGGCTGCGCTTTTGGTCGTAATGTCCACTTTGGCTGCCGAAAATGCAGGTTGTGATACGTTACCCCCGATGTGGTTAATGAAGTCGCCTAATCGGTCGTAGTGCTTCATCTCAGTAAGGGCGATGCCGAGGAACGTTTCGCCAATTTCGTCGAAGAGCATCCGCTGCTGCGTGTACTGGAGAATGGCCGTGAGTTCCGACGTGGGAGCCGTACCGACGTATGCCTTGTAGAACCACTCAGCCGGAACGCCGTCATCGGGTCTGGCCTTGGAAATATCAGGATAATCAACCGCGTTATTGGCGTAACGCATCGACTCTACTAACGCGTCAGCCATCGCTTCGACGTTATCCTGTTTGGCGGGGTTATGTAAGAGAATCGTTTTCATGGCTATTTAATCGTTGAACCGAACCCTCCGGCGTCGCGCATCGAAGGCGTCAGCGCGTCGGTTTCCTCCACTTCAATATACGGCGCAGGGACGATGACCAACTGGGCTACAACGTCTCCTGCCTTAAATTCCTTGGTGCTCAGATTCACGTTTTGAGGCTTCATCCCCGCAACCTCACCGAAGACGTTGGAAAGTAATCCACAAACGCTCTTGAAGAACCTGTGAACCAGCGTAGGCAAATGCCACGTCTTCTTGTAACGAGTACGCATCGTGCCGCGGTAGCCAGGGTCGATAACCCCTGGAGCATTACACATCACCAGGTCCATTTTTGAACAACGCGAATTCGGGACCAGCAACCCGCAATACCCCCTGGGAATTTCGACGGCGATGCCGGTATCGTATTCGATGTAATCTTCAGTTTCCTTTACGGTTACAGCCACGAGGTCCAGGCCGTTATCCTCACCATCAGGATGAGCATACGTCGGCAGCACGGCTTCAGGGTGTACTTTCTTGAATTTTACGGTCATTTCTTGTATCCTTTTAAGTGTAATTTGACTTCTATCATTTCACGATCCTTCATCTCGCCACCCCAGTTGGTACACTTCTTGGTGCGGAGTGTGATGTATTCAGGGAACGTTTCCCTTAAACGTTGTGACTCGGCGTTGGAGTTCTCGATAGTTCGGTACACAGAACAACCGCCAGCGGCGTTGGCTCCTGTCATTTTATCGAACGAATACTGATACGAAACCACGTTATCCAACCCAGCCCGGCGCAGACCACAAGCCAAAGCAAAATCCTCCTTTATAGGCCAATCGCTGAACCTCACAGGCTGACTCAGATATTGCTCAATATTCAGTCCCCAAATGGAGAAGAACCGCCCGTTGATTTGTACGTCGTGCGTCTTATCGCGGTTGAATGGCCTATACGAAAGCGCCGCTACGGCATAGGTATCCAACTGCTCCGCCACCCAGTCGAACATCATCGAATAGATGTATTCCTGGGCCTCGACGGTGAAATTGTCGTTGTTTACCACTACGGGGGTCTTGGCATCGTCTAAACGCAATGAGAAAGACACGTTATCGTCTAAGAAAAAGACTCCGCCAAATCCCCTATCAGCGGCCTCTACAACAATGTAGTCTCGTATGTCGCCTACACCGCGACACGCCGTACTGTATTCCTCGATGGCGGCGACCTTACCACCCCAGTTACGCTGATGAGCGGCCAATTCGCCAGGGTGACAAAATACCGTTACGCGGCGACGGGCCTCAGGCGTTAGGCGCTGGAGGGTTTTCTGGCGATCAATACGACCACGGGTGAATAGTGCTATCAGAGTTTTCATATCACTTAAAACGATGGCGCTAACCTAACATATCGAATTTAAATCCGGTAGTCATACGCGACGCAGCCAAGTCGGCCAACCAGAACGACGACGAAATATCGTCGTGACTACCGACGCTCTCCAGCCCCTTTTCGGTAAAGGCTACCGACCCGAGGTCTTGGAATATGAGGTCTTTGACCTGCTGGGAGTAAACGTTACCGACGGGAATGTGGATTTTGCCACGCTCGAACAACGTCGAAAGGTGCGGCCATCCGGTCTTCAGGTCGTATTTATCAATTCCCGTAGTGTGGCCAATAACGGGCATACCCTCGGTATCGGCTGCCTCAACGAATATCTGTTGAAACGTATTATTTTCCATCACGATAAGGTCAGGCCGGAAACGTGAGTTGATACGACGTAGGACATTCATCTGTTCAAAGAACTTAGCCCCCTTTTCACGCCAAAGGTGAAGCAGCCAACGCTCGTCGGTCAGTTCGTCAATACCCCACACGCTGAATACGGCGTAGTCGGCGCCGACATTAGCCGACATAGCGAAGTCACACCCGACAACCACTTTGGAGAACTTAACGGGGAATTCTTCGCGCGAATCCACCAACGTGTAATTTTCCATCCGCAGTAACGAACGTGTGAGGATTTCCATCGGGAAGATTGACGATTCGTTAGTAATCGGGCGACAAAGGTTCTCACGCGAAAAGATGATTGAACCCTGAGTCTCCTTTTTATCCATCAGGTCCTTAAACGACCAACGCTGAGGCCAAAGAATTCGTCCGTCAGGGAAGATGGCTGGATACTCGATAACGAACCAACCGTTCTTGGTCTTCAGGTCGCCGTAAAGGTCTTCGGCATGGAACGGCGTACCGACGACGATAATCTGGCCACCAGGTACGAGCATATTCATGATTACAGAGTGGAAATAGTCGGTGGATTTATTTCGCTGGAGACTGGAGTAAATGACGTTGTCTTTCAAACCATCGTCAACGATGATCCAATACGGGTGAGCACCACGCACCGACGATCCAAAACCTTTCCCCGTCAAACGTGCTCCGTTACGGCACACGATATTGGTAGCCGACCAGTTGTTGGCTGTGGATTGGGGAAATAGCCGTTCCTTCAATATCTCGTTTTCCTCGATAGTGCCTTTCAGAATCTCCAAAAGGTCAACGCTCTGTTGTAACGAGAACGAAAACAAAAACCCACGATTCGACGAAGCCGCCGTGGGGCGTTTCGAATAACGGGTTGTTGACGGCTTCTTGTAGCGGTATAACTGCCACGCGGCGTAGGCGTTGGAGAAATAGAACGAGTTGTGTGTGACCGTACCGTCGCCCAGCACGAAGCGGTGGTCGCCGTCGGTGGTGATAGATATGTAATCACCCTCACCAACGGACGTAATCTTCAACGACGACACCACCGTAGGGTGTACGCCATCGATAGTTCCCCAGTCCTTGTGTGATGTCTTGGCGGCCCAGTCGGTTTGGACCTTTTTACGGGCGATCTTAACTGGGATGCGGTCCAGTTCACCAGAAATAGTCACGCACCACGACGAATAGTCGCGGCCTAACACTTTACAATACCGCGTTCCACCACCCATTCGGGTACAGAAGCCAAGGCTGTCGGCCAAGTTCTTCACGTCACACACCAGCTGGTAGTTCGTATTCCCGAAGTGATAGCCGCCCTGCCAGTAGTTACCGTCGGAATCTATCAACCCGGCCAACACCTGAAGACGAACCTCTTCGCTGTTGACGAGGTACTGCTCCGGAATGTGCTTATTGTAGAGCAGGTTGTAGCCCTTGAGCATCCTTTCCAGCGGGTTACGCTTACCGCGGCCACGAATGTCAATTCCAAGCGTCACCACCATACCATTTTGGCCATAGTGAAGCCCCAAGCGCTCGGCGTAGGAGTGTAAGTACTCACACACTTCGGGGTCGGCGGTGGTGATCTTCTGGTTGTTGGAGTTGCCGTCGCCTAACCAGTACCCCAAGAAATACGGTTCCAGCCCCACAGGTCGCGCGGGGTACTGCACCGCCACCTTGAAACCGCGGTAGCGTTCCTTCACCCTGTTCGGGGTCTTACTCAAGAGCGTTGGAATATCAATATCCACTATCCGCTTCGACGCCGTAGCGATGGAACCGTTGCGGTCCTTCTCGATCAGCGTACAAATGTGGCGTGAATTGACGGTATAGCTATCACCGCGCGACTGGTCGATACGGTACATCAGGGAATCGTGACCGCGGCGTGTAGCAACCACGCGGCGGGGTTTAGAGTCGATACCCATCAACAGGTCGCCAACCACCACGTCTTCGACCTTTTTGATAGTTCCGTCGTACATCCGGACGGGAGTTCCGACGGCTTCACATTTTCCGTGGTCACGAGCAGCGTTGATACACAATTTCTTGTGTTGGTGTACTAACTCGCCCCATTCCAGGTGATGCCACGACAACTGGAAGTCGGGGATGACGGAGGTGATGAAATACGTCAAATTGGCGCATCGTAGGGTATCTTCAACGACAGCCGAAACGTTCTCTTCGTAGCGGGGTTTGAAGTCAATCGACGTGTCACCCGTGTACATAATACGATACGTGTCTTCCATCAAGGCATCGAATATCGTATCAACGTCGTGTATATCGCCACTCATCATCTCGTTCAGGCCGCGCTCGTCCATACCCTCGATTATTTCATCAACGAGGTCTAAACAAGCCAAACGGTGCGTAACCGAGGGGGCCACAATCTGAGGTATCATAGATTCGGTATTAATAGCAACACCCAAAGGGGTCTCGATTCCCTCTGGGTGTTACCGGGTCCACAACAAAACTCATCTCTTCAAATTCAACGCCTGGACGAGGTAACGTTCCATTTCCAGGGTCTCGCGCTGGTACGTCTCTTCGGGGTATTCTTTCAAGAGCACGGAGTTGTAACTCTCGATAGCTGTCCCGAGCAGCGTAGTCAGCTGTATAATCTTGGCCTTATGGACCGCTGCGCGGTCGTCGGCGTTAAAAGTGAAGCAGAATTTTGTCTTGTTGGCGTCCATTATATCGACGTAACCGAACGTCTGAAGCGTCTCCAACAGGTCCAACGCTTTACGGTGTGACAGCGTCGTTTTCTTTACAACCTCTGTACGGGTGAAAGTGCGCTGGGCTATCATTTCCCGTTCCAAAGCGTCTTTACACAAAATACGAAGCAATTCGAGTGCTTTGGAAAAGGCGAGTTGGCGGTTTTCGTCCTTTTCAGTGTACTGTTTTGTCGCTTCTACCTCCTCGGGCGTTTGAGCGACACGTGCGTTATCTGCCATTTTGTTTTACGGTTTCTCGTTTTATAGTTGGAAACAACTCGCCGTGGAAACGTACCATCGTCTGCGTCAAATGTGCGCACACGTCTTCAGGTCGGACGTAAAGGTCGTGCAGTGACAACCTCGCCATGTATTTCAGCTCTTCAGATTCCGGTAGGCGATATACCACGTGAAACACATACCGCCCGTCTTCAGGGTCGCGTATAATACCAACGACCTTAACCTCGATAATCTCGATAACCCCTTCGTTGGCTGACAGTATATAGCGCGAATCGCCAACGTTAGGCAGCAGATTGCCCTTGAGGCGCGTGGCCTTTCCGTTCTGGTTGATGTCCCGCGGGGGGGTTACACGTTTTTGCTTGACGGCACCGCTCTTCAGGCGGTTGTAGGCTTGGTTGGTGTCGAATACCTTTTCGGCCAGTGTATCCAGGTCAAGCGTAATTTGGCTGGCGGGCTGGTAACGGTAACGAATCGCCGACTTATCACCCAAACGTTCTATCAGCCCGTTGGCGGTCAGTACCTCGAAAAGCGGCGGTGTGATTTTGGGGCTCAGGCCGTTCTTGGCCAGTATAGCGCCAAACGACGCTCCGGGTTCCAGCACGCTTACCCACTTATTCGTGGAACGCTCCAAGATTTCTGCGATGGACGCCTTAACACCCGTGATAAATGATTTCTTGTCCATTTTGTTATACGGTTTTGTTGTTAGACACACTGTATAACGTTGGCTGTTTCTACTTGGCGCACTTGAACTCGAAGAACTCGTTCCCGCGACGGCGAGATCTTTTCTCGGTGGCGGATGACATATCACCTGTAGCGCGTAACCGTCGTACACAGTAGCGAAAATACTCGGCCGTGGCTTCAACGTCATTCATCGCACCGTGAGCGTCGGTAAGTACAATTCCTGCACGTTCACACGTGGCGCCAAGAGTCATTTTCTCGTCGCCTGTCAGACCGTACATCATTTTGGAGAGATACATCGTATCCAGCGTCTGGTCCTGGATGTAGTTGAACAGGCTCTGCTTTTTACCGTGAGCGGAATAGTAGAACGCCGCTTCCAACATCCCTACATCGAACATCACGTTGTGCCCCACGGCTACTAACCGCCGTTGGTCCTTACCCTTGACGTCAGCGAAATTCTGGGTACAAAACCGCATAAACGCGTCAATAAACGCATTCAACTCCATACCGCGGTTCACCTCCGCCATATTTACCATCGTCTTTGCGATGGATTCCTTCGTTATTTGTAGATCGTTGTAAGGCTTCACGTAAGTCTCCCAGCGATCTACCTCTTTCAGGGTGTTAAAGTCTAACACAACGGCTGCAAATGACGTTATGGGATTTTGAGTGGGATCGAGACCTCCCGTTTCAGTGTCCATTACAAGGTACGGTGAACGCTTCATATCATTTTAAGTTTTTCGTAAGTAACGCTGTAAAAAGAAAACCGCCTCGCTGTATCACTACTGTGGGGCGGTCGGGGTGAATTAAACCTTTGATTGATAGAAGTATGTTAAATACTTTATGGTCGGGGCGATATTTCACGCCCCGCGCTCGTCGGTTGCCGTTCCTATTGCTCTTCCCTATGCCGGCCGGGCGAACTGCCGCAACGATGACGAACGAAATTTCTTAAAACCCCCTCACCCATGGACTTTCGGGCCACGTCTGCCGCACGCGGTTTTAATTGGGGGTTTTAGTTGACCCGGAAGGATTCGAACCTCCAACGCCAGAACCAAAATCTGGTGTGTTACCATTACACCACAGGTCAATCAGGGAACGCGATGTATCGCTTATACTCTTCCCCTTGTAGAGTCTGTCTCCTCCGCTCCGGCGCTCGCCATGGAGGAAGTCTGCGTTGCTGCCTTGGAGACAATTTGTTTGCTGGCGACAGGACTTATACCGTTTGGAGGCCTGACTCCAACCCCACCAGCCTGGGGTATTGGTGCCAGCCGACTGGGCGTCGGGACGGACACTGTAGAGTAATTCGTGACCACTCTTTGACTCAACAGCCCCTCTTCTGGCTAAAGTAGAGGAAACACCGCGGTCGGAAAAGAAACTACACTCGCTGAAAACCTAACTCTTCATTGCTTGGCGTTAAGCGGCGTTTCCTCGTTTCAGATACTATAACGTTGAAGCGAAAGTAACTAAAAATCCGCCAGGGGCAACCACATCCCTGGCGGACGTACGAAAGCGAACTGTGTTACCAGTTACGGGCTATTTCTTAGCCTTTTTGCCGTAGGCGCGGAAACTGTACGCCGGACGGAACTGGATGGTCTTGTAGGGGTCGGTGGGGGCCGTAGCACCCGTCTGCGGGTTACGCGCCATACGCGACGGCTGGTCCTTGAGGACGAACTTTCCTACCTTACCGATGACGATGGTTTCGCCCTTGTCACGAACCTCCTCGGTGAGAATCTCTTCCAGAGCGCGGACGAAAGCAATCGCCTGGGCCTTGGTGGTGTCGGCCTTGGCAGCCAAAGCACCGTAAAAATCTTGCGTTTTCATTGTACGATAATTTTGATTGTTGATAATATGGGGTTTGTTAAACCTTTGTCGAAGCGATGGTAATTCCTAATTCTACCAGCTGTGAACGTAACGAATTCCAAGCAGCGTCGCAGGCTTCGGGGTTTATCCACCATTCGGAGAAATTATCACCTTCCGCAGCCATAGTGTCGTGGTTAAGGACGATGCCGTATTCGAAGCGTTGTTGTGAGTCGTTATATCGATCTACGCGGACTATCGACCGGATGGCGTACCACGGGACCACGACATCGCCCAACTCAATAAACACGCCATTCAAGCGTTTTTTATTCGTCACTTCGTCAGCGTGACCCAGGAAGTCGGTTAACGACATATCGTAGTCTGGGCCATCGTCGGCGTTACGTTCGGCGTCGTACGGGCGTGTCTTTACCGCTACGGACTTATCGCCAAACAGCGGTAGGCCATTGGCGCCGCGAGGTATCTTATGGGCCTTTTCAGGCGGCTGTTTTTCGTCAATTTTCGACGTGTGGACCTTTACCATCTTGTTTCACCATTTTGACGTATCCGGCCTTAACCAACTTACGCATGGCGTTACGTGGGTTGAGGGCCTGTAAGTAAACGCAATCGGGAAGGTAATAAGCTATAAACATTGCGAATTACATCAATATTTATGTGAGATATTGACCTTACATTCTCCGGTCTTATAGTTGAACTCGAATAATCTCATCCCCGGGAGCAGATTGGTTGAACCCAAATAGCGTTGTTCCTGCTTTTGGCGTTCTAACTGCTCGATACGTGTAGGTTCATTATCCTGCGGATCGAAGTGTCCAGTGTGGAAGAATTCACTCATCTTGAAAATGTTTTAATCCTCGTTCTATACCTGCCAACATTTCGCTGGTAAAGGCGTGAATAACATCAAGCCTGTTGTTACAGCGCCAATACGGAACCGCTCCGCCTACATCAGGACCTTGGAGACGGTATTGCATAAGCGAAAATTCTAACGTATAATCGGCCTTGACGGAATTGTAGTGGCCTGGTAGCCGTATTTGAACCTGAAGCAGGTGAGCGTATCGGCCACAGAATATCTCGTCGCGACGCTCAGCTGGTTCCAAACGAACACGACACGCATCCATCGTAAGCTGTAATTCGCGAATGTGGGTAGAGTTGGCGATATTTACCGTTTTTGTCAAAACGTGATGCGTATTATCTTCCCACTTGGCGTGAATGATTTCGGCGTGATTTGGCAGGTGGAGTATTACTGCAGCCCAAATTTCTTGAGGAATGACAGACGATTTATGTTTGGGGTGTTGGCGGAACGCTTCAGGCCATCTGGCTTCGAATTCGTCCGCGACCGCCTCTTGTATCAGGGCTGTGATTTCTTTGGCATAGAGCCAATTTATTATCCAACGAATCAGGCGTTTCATTTCGTGATTTTTGAGGTTTTCATCACTCATAACGTTGGTGAAGACTTGAAGCTGGCGTGTACATGTGTGTACGCTGGCGTGTGAAGGTGCTTGGCGGCTTGCTTCTCTCGTGCGCGCGTATGTCCACACGTGTACGCGCTTGTACGCGCATGAGGCCCCAAAGTGTAGAGAGAAGTGTTTTTTTCTCTCTACACCGGGTATTGGGGTAAAGGAGGGGGGGATTATAGGGGGGAAGGATAGGGAAGGTTAGGAAGTAAGGGGGACTGGGGGGAGAGAAACCTGCAGGAAGGGGAAGGAAGGGAGGAAGAAAGGGGAGGAGGAGAAGGGGGAAACCGCCAAAAGAGCGAAAATCTCTCTAAAAAAACGAGAAAATCTCAACGACAGAAAATCGTCAAAATCAAAAAACTGCCAAAGGGTGAAAACCGTCAAGAAGATCTTACAAGAAGAGCGAAACTGCCAAGACAGTCAATCAGGAAAATCGCCAACAGCGAAAACCATCAACAGCCGTACAGCCCTTTTGGCAGCCAAGCGAAGGATAAAAGACATCGCTGGAATGTTGTGGTCGGTGCTGGTGAGGCGTTACAGCCGAGGCCAACGTGTAACATCGTTCAACGTGTCGCTGCGAGGTCGTTAAGACGTTAACGCGATTTTAGGCCATTTGACGAACTATCTATCCTCATGGGACCCCGGTGTACCGGAAAAAGCATTTTGCGCAGTCAAACGAAAGAAAAAGGGCCAATACAACAATTTGCATTGACCCTCTGTAGACGCAATAGCCTGCGTGTTACGATACAGGCTTTTCGTCGGCTTTCAACACAGCTTCGGCGTCGGCAACCTTGTCGTCAAGATCCGTTACTGTCGGTTCACTACCATCAGCGGGGACGTCAATACGCTTCAGTCCTACCTTGGCCCCCAGCTCACGACCTAACATCGCAGCCAACGCCGCCATGGGGTTGTCCTGAGAAGACTGTTCGTGTTCCTGTTCGTCGTCAGGGCTGGGGATGCCGTGTTCGCGACGATACGCCTCCGACTGAGCGCGGAAACGTGTTTGGTACTCTTGGAGGATGGCGTCGGGGTTGGTACGCAGCCAACCCTCATCAGCCAACGTGGCCAACAGCGGTGCGTTGAAAGCGACCAGTTTCTCCACCAGGAACGTACCAACACCAAACACGTTGGCCAACAGCACGCCGTCGGTACGGCGATACGTAGCGCCCATCAGGTCCTGTTCTACCAGCACAAACTGGCCGTAGAGTTCGCGCGGATTGGTAGTGGGGACGTGTTGAGCGATTTTCTCCACGCCAACGCCTAAGTGGCCGTAACGTTCGTTGACGATCTCCAACGCCGCACGCTCGATAACGCGCCACTCCTCGTCCAGCACCGGGCCGTATTTTTCAATAGCCTTAGCGCCAAGGGCGGTAAAGTAGAGTGAATCGTCGTCAGGACAGAACTCCATCAGCCCGGCGTCGGTACATTCCTGCGACAGACGCCGAATCTCGCTGACGACCGACGCGTTGTCGTCAATAGGCATCACTGACCGGAACACCAGGTTGTTGTCCAGGAACGTTCCAAGCCACTGACGAATTTCGCCGTAACGCGGTGCGGCCTCAGCTACGTCAGTGAAAGGCAGCGCGCCCTCATCCACGCGGATGATGCTCGGGCGGTTGGCCGCAGCGCTGGCTGCAGCGTACAGGAACAGGACCTGGGCCTTGGTGATACGCGCTTCGTCGTTGATGGGTAACGCCTCCTGGGCGTTGAAGACGGTGATAATTGCGTTTGTTTCCATTTTGTTGTACTGTGTTTTGAATGGTTTGTTTAACTTCGGTTATTGGGCAGCTTCCTTCTCGAATGCCCGTAGCAGTTCACGGGTGTCGGCTATACGCTCACACAACCGACGAACTTCTTCTTCGCTGGCGTTGGCCTTAGCGCGGTTAAGTGATTTTACCTGCTCGCGATACAGGGCTACCTGTACGCGGAGAGCCTCCTTGGAATGGTTCTTAGCATAGTCGCGGGCCGTAGCCATGGCCGTGGCGCGGGTTACTCGGTTAGGTGCCATAATTCGTTGTATTAGGGGGTTAAACTTCGATTTCTACTTTCTCGAACATCTGACGATCGGGGTTGAAGTCGCCAAACGTCACCCCTACGCGATACCATGCCTCGGTTGCCTCGCGGTGGGTAATGTTATTGACCGCTATGGCGTTACGCCGTTCGCCGTGGATTATCACGTGGGTGAAGATGTTAGGATCGGGCAGCAGCTCACGTGCCATTATCAGCCGTCGCTCTTCGACAATATGACGTTCGTTTTCACTCATATCGCGTAGGTCGCTATTGGCGTCGGCATTGACGATGTAAAGATTTACGCGGGTTTCAGGTTTCATGACTTACCAGTTTTGAAGTTCGTACGCTTCGAAGCGGGCTTCGTAGTCCGCCAAGCCGAGTTCACGTAGTTGAACGTTGGCGGTGCTGATGGCAGTCGTCATTTTCCTTACGCCGGACCCGTACCTTACCATCGCCTCTTTAAGCGATTTTAGGCGGTCGTCCAACAGCAGTAGCCCCATCCACGCATATCGGACGTACTGCGGCCCCGTCTCTTCGCACGAAAACCGCCCTTGATTCTCGATTGCCGTCACCAGCGTAGGTTCGTCGTTGCCGGTAACGCCACGATAGATATGGAAAGTCAACGCCGAGCGCTGGTCGATTTTACCTTCCACGTCCAACAATCCAAACGTTACGGAGTTCTCGCTATACCGCGCCACACGCCAGTCGGCGCAATTACGGTTCTTTTCCAGGAACTCAGCCAAGTCGAGGGAGAAATTGTTCGTTAATGCCTCAATGGCGGCGTGATAGGTGTTAATCTTTTCACGCAGGGCCTTTTGTTCGCTCTTTCCAGCGTCGGTGCAAAGGTAGCAGTGCTGGGTGTAGAAACGGAACCATTCCAGGCGAGCGTCGCGGAACAGCGACTCCATATCGTTCAGGTATTTGACCATTTCGCGCTTTGATTTTTGGTACTCACCCACCCGGAACGAATTGCCACCCATCGACTGGAATGCCAGATCGTACGCCTTTTGAGCCTTGAACGTAGGTTCGGGATTGATGCCGGTACGACGGGCCTCAGCTTCGGTCCAGTCCTCGCGGCGTTTGAAGACCTCGATGATAGCGTCCATGACGGCCTCCTTGGTTCTGAATTGGTTGATACGATACGTTTTCATTGTGCTATTTTGTTTTGCGGTTTTGACTATTTTATTTGGCGAGGTAGGCGTTGATGGCGTCAGATAGCTGGCGTAACTGCTCACGAGTATATACCGACGATTTCCAAACCGAGCCAGTACGATTTATGGACATTTCTACACCCTCGTCTGTGTCGGTAAAGTCCACCAGGAAATTGTAGTCGTTGCGTTCTTGATTGGTGATTGCCTTAATGCGGTCCACCAGCGATCCGGTAAATAGGTCCTTACCCTCGCCACACCTCTTTACGACCACCAGGTAGTCGTTTTTCATCATACGAGTATTATTATCGTTCGTTTCTTCGACGCAAAAAACTTCCGTGTAATTCTTACAGCGCTTTACGATCTTGTAGGTACGGCGATTGATGTTGGAATAAACTATACTCCCCACCGGGACATCGCCCAGACGCTCTTCCTTATCGGTGATGATTTCAGCGCCATATTTCCCTACCAACTTGGCAGCCAGCGGAGCTGTCTTAGCGAATTCCGCAACGGCCTCCTGTGTGGTCGGCATTTTGACGGACGAAATAATCACACGGCCAAGGTAGTCACCACCTTCGGTATTAAACTGGAAGAGCCACTGTTTAAGCTCGCCATCCGATATGCGGCGAACGTAGTCAGCGGCTGATTCTTCGTTCTTGGATTCTTCAGGCTGGATAGGCGCCTTGGCCCACTCCATCCACGCCTTATTCCACGCCGAGCGAACGAACAACATATCGCCACTACCATCACCCCACCAATCGTTACAGTGTGAAAGGTGAGTGCCGATCTGATGACGGTTAGCAGTGCAGAGTTTCTTGTAAATTGAGCGGAACATCGTCGATACCACACGCCCAGCGAAATGACCACCTTCACGAGCGTCGTTAGTACAATACCCCCAAGCGCCAACGGTTTCTGCTTTACCCTCTTCGTCGAGGAACTCAGTTTCGGTATCGCCCCAGGCTCCAAACAAGAAGGTATCTTTCAGGAGTTGCTGTTCCTCGGTGGTAAGAACCTTTACAATTTCACGGATAGTTTCAACAGTTGCTTTCATAATTTTGAGTGTTTTAGTTTCATTTTCCACTACAAAGGTACGGTGAATTTACGAAACCGCCAAGAGAATCTTGAAAAAATTTTCTCTTTTTTTACGAAGATTTTACAAGACCATCGTTTAATCAACACCAGAGCGAGTATAGCATCATTGCCAAAGGTAGCGCAACAACACAAAACGCCAGTAAATAAAGAAGGCTGGAGATCACACGGACCACCAACCTCAGTATATACGCCAACAGTTTCATCACGTTCAATTCTTATAATTATCCATCAATTTATCAAACGCGCGAATTCGCGGTTCAATTTCGCGCCATGGCCACCAATAGTCCTCACCGTCCACCTGAATACCGCCAAGAAATTCGGGGTTAAATTCTGGTATCACCAAACGGAGCCACACGGGGTTGTATAGCGGCTTTTCATACACAAATTGTCTAACGGCGTACCCCTTACCCTCATCACGCAAGATATCGGCCAGCTGAAGGGTCAATTCTTCCGACTGCCACGCCGTATCGTGGAACGCTACACACATCCCCAGACCGCTGTGAGGCGCAACGTGTTTCGACTTTTCGAAATAATCTTTTCGCGCTGCCGTAATCCAACGCGCAATAACGGCTCGTTT
>ULSP01037810.1_pt1 | contig 20025 bp, 10 predicted proteins | sample 1956811 | NCBI WGS metagenome assembly ULSP01 (sample SAMEA4835711, study PRJEB28245) | human gut metagenome | biome: gut microbiome; material: fecal sample | place: Denmark | collected 2008
GTTAACCTATTAAATAATTTAGGTTTTAACATACAATTTACTACTGATAATTCATTACAAGATTTAGAAGCTTCCACAAAAGATATTAATTTATCTTCTTACTTATATAAATTATTAACTAGTAAACACGAAGCAAGCAATATCAAAGTATCTAGTCCTTATACAACTAAGGTATTAAAAGAAATTAATTTTAATTGGTCTAATATAAATACTAATTATTTTAAACACGGATTGGAGGAAAATTTAAATGAAAAAAACTTTGGACAAAAATTGGGCTAAACTGATTTTAGTATATAACCTTGCCTGTATAATTGTTTCATTATTCTTTTATAAATTGGTGCCTACATTTTTATGCTACCCACCAAATTCTATAGATAATGAATTTCAAATAGTTATAAACGGACTAACTTACACTCAACAATATGTAATGATAGTTCTATGTAGTTTATTAATGGAAAACATTATATTAATACATAGTTTAAGAAAGGCAAATAAAATAAGAGCAGAGCTGTTACAATCGCCTAAAAAGGATACTACAAAGTTATACTATAAACTTTCTAAAACAATTTCTAGGATACCTAATTTAATATATATAGTACAAATAATAGTTCCTGTTATTATGATTGCAATAACATTTAGTTTGTTACAAGGTGAATTGTTTATTACTTTAAAGGTATGCTTACTATTCTTTTCTATGTTAACATTAATAGCAAGTATCTCATATATATTCTCTAAAAAGACTTTCCAAAACATTTTAGTATATATATATCATGAAGTTTCTGGCTATTCTAATATAGATAGTAATTTTAATAAATATGTAAAAAGATCAAGTATTAAAAATGTTATTTTTATTGTAACAATCCCTATGTTTATAGTTACTGCACTTTTAATTGCTTTATCTGGTTATTCTTCTATTATAAAAGAAACTGGAGATTTAACTTACGACTTATATAATCAAGAATTAAACTCATTAGAGTTACCTACAGAAACAAAAGAAGATCCTTTAGCTGTATTAACTAACGCTCTTTCAACAATTGAATATAAAAAACCTAAGTTAGATTCATATTTTATCATTGCTCCAGATGATAAGATAACAACTTCTACTGGTGAAGAATTATCAATATTCTTTACAAAATATATGAATGATTTATCATCTACACAACCTGAAAAGAATAGAACTTATGACTTTTATGGTGACGATTCTCAAGGGGTATTTAGAAATGTTACTATAAACGGAGAAACATGGACTATAGGAATACGTTATAATTTAGTATCTAACACTATTTTAATTGGATTATTATCAATCTTTGTTGTACTATTTATAGTTAATATCGTTTTATTAAGATATTTCGCAAATTATATTGCAAATGAAATAAAAAGGGTTTCTGATGCATTACTAAAAATTGTAGAAAATAAAAATATCGACCATAGTGCTAGATTGCCAGTTGTTTCTAATGACGAAATTGGTGACTTAGTAAATGCATTTAATGAGATTCAAGACCTTACAAAGAATAATATAAATCAAATACATAGTAATCAAAACATGCTTATAGAAAGAGAACGTCTTGCATCTTTAGGACAATTAATAGGTGGTATTGCTCATAACTTAAAAACTCCTATAATGTCTATATCTGGTGCTGCAGAAGGACTTACAGATTTAGTAACTGAATATGATAAATCTATTGGAGATAAAGATGTAACAGAACAAGATCATCATGATATTGCAAAAGATATGACATCTTGGATTGAAAAGATTAAAACATATACAGAATATATGTCTGATGTTATAACCGCAGTTAAAGGACAAGCTGTTAATTTCTCTTCTACAAGTAATATTCATTTTTACATGGATGAATTGCTAAAAAATATTGATATATTAATGAAACATGAATTAAAAAATGCTCTAGTTTCACTTAATATAATAAATAATGTACCTTCAAGTACCTATATTAATGGTGATATAAACTGCTTGGTACAAGTAATAAATAATATGATTTCAAATGCTATTCAATCATATAATGGTAAGCCAAATCAAAAAATAGATTTAATATTAAATGTTAAAGATAATAACATAATAATACAAGTAAGAGATTATGGGCCTGGTATTCCTAAAGAAGTTCAAGAAAAACTATTTAAAGAAATGATTACCACAAAAGGGAAAAACGGAACAGGACTTGGTTTATTTGTATCATATTCTACTATTAAAGCTCATTTTAATGGTGATATTAAATGTGATTCAGATAAAACTGGTACTACATTTTCAATTATTATTCCTTTACCAAAAACTGATAAATCTAATAAAACTGGTAAATAAATAGATATATCAAAAGCGAAGATAAATTGGCAAATTTTACCTTCGCTTTTTTTGTACTTTTTTTGACTTTTTTCTTGCTTTTATATATTTTTATTTATATAATTTCTATATTAGGAGGTCTGTTATTATGAGAAAGAATCAAGTTACATCCAAAAGTGCTGATTTTAAAATAATCGCTGTAGATGATGAACAAGGAATTTTAGATTCATTATCTATATTTATGAAAAGATCTGGCTATGATTTTGTTGGCATAACAGATCCTATAGAAGCTATAAATCGCGTAAAAACAGAACATTTTGATTTAATGGTACTGGATTTTATTATGGATCCAATTCATGGTGACAAAGTCGTAGAAGAAATTAGAAAATTTAATAAAGATTTATATATTCTTCTTTTAACTGGTCATAAAGATTTGGCTCCACCATTAGAAACTATTCACGAGCTTGATATCCAAGGATATTGCGAAAAAAGTGATAAATTTGACCAATTATTACTATTAATAGAATCCGGATTAAAATCTGTAAATCAAATGCGAACAATAACTAGAATGAATGGCAATTTAGAAAAAGCTTACATAGACAGTATAGAAATATTAAGACACACTGTTGAAGCAAAAGATCCTTATACTAAAGGTCATTCTGACAGAGTTTCTGAATACGCAGTTCTATTAGGAAAAAAACTTAATTTGCCTGACGATGATATCGAAAAGCTAAAAATTGGCGGTCTTTTTCATGATATAGGAAAAATTGGTATTCCAGACAGCATCCTTCTAAAAGAATCTAAATTAACAGATGAGGAATATACAAAAATTAAAGAACATCCCGTAATTGGATATAACATTTTAGAAAATGCTGACATGTTTAAAAATATTCTAGATATCATAAAATATCATCACGAAAGATTTGATGGAAATGGATATCCAGAAAGATTAGCAGGAACAAATATCCCTTATCTTGCTAGAATCACTTCTATAGTTGATAGTTTTGATGCTATGACTTCAAAAAGAAGTTACAGAGATTCTTTACCAATGGACGTTGTAAAATCTGAAATATTAGAAAATTTGGGTTCTCAGTTTGACCCAGAAATAGGTATAGCTTTCCTAGATATTTTAGATAATGATTTTAATTCTATTAAACAAATACAAGAAAAGTACTAACTTTATTTGTATTTAATATAATTAATTAAGGAGGGGATTTAAAAATGGTTTTAACTGCTTCAGAAACAAGAAAGCAAGCCAGAGAATCTTTAAAAGGTAAATGGGGAGTTGTGGTTTTAATTACCTTAATATTTTTAGGATACTCATTTTTAGTAGGATTACTTTCTGCTATTCCTTTTTTAGGATTCTTAGTTTCTATAGCTGCTATTGTCATTGATATTCCAATAATATATGGTTTTATGATGACTATGATGAAGCTAAAAAGAGGAGAAAGTGTAGGATACTTTGATTTTTTTAAAGATGGTTTTACTAATTTTAAAAGAGCTTGGTGCCTTACAGGAAGATTACTTTTAAAAATGATTGCTCCGCTAATATTAATAATAGTTGCAATCATTATAATGGTAGTTTCTATTATCGCATCTTTTGCAACTGCATTTGCAGTAGGAATAAGTACTTCTACTTCTACTTTAGGTGGTGCTATAGTTGGTGTTAGTGCTTTAACAATAATAGCATATATCGTTGTACTTGCTGCATACATATGGCTTTTCGTGAAGTCATTATCATATGGTTTAGGTATATACCTTGCAATTGATAATCCAACTATGAAACCACTTGATTGTGTTAACAAAAGTAAAGAACTTATGGATGGAAATAAAGGTCGTTTATTCTGCCTATATCTTTCATTCATTGGATGGATTGCTCTAGCTGTTGTAGTATCTTTAATACCTTTTATTGGCTGGATAGCAGCAATCGCTGGTACTATTGTATTAACACCATATATTGGGTTTGCATTAATAGTATTCTATGAAAATAGAGCTGGTATAGATAGTTCTGCTACAGTTGCCGAAGGTACTGTAGATTCAACAGAAAACTCAGATGAAAATACAACAACAAATGAAATAAAAGAACAATCTGGTTCTCAAGATGTAAAAGCAGAAATAGTAGACATACCAAATTTAGACCAAAATAAAGATTAGATTCTTCTTCGGAATTTTGGTCTCTCGGGATTTGGGGACGGTCCTTAAATCCCGATTTTGTTTTTAATTTATCAAATAGTTAAAAAAGCCAAAAACTTCTTACACAATATGTATAAGAAGTTTTTTATTTATTTAAATTATCCAATTTTCATAGAAAGTTTTACTTTTTGTCTTTCATTATCTATTCCGATAACTTTTACTTTTACAATATCTCCAACAGACACGATATCTGATGGATTTTTAACAAATTTTTCACTCATCTCTGATATGTGGACAAGTCCATCATGTTTTACACCAATATCCACAAATGCTCCAAAGTCAATTACATTTCTAACAGTACCTGTTAATATCATACCTTCTTTTAGATCTTCGAATTTTAAAACATCTTGTCTTAGTATTGGCTTTGGCATATCTTCTCTTGGGTCTCTTCCCGGTTTTGATAATTCATCTATAATATCTTTTAAAGTCATTTCTCCTACATTTAAAGCTTTTGCTGTTTCGGTTAAATTTATACTTCCTAATTTTTTTCTAAGCTCTACTAATTTATCTTTATCTTTTAAATCTTCTGTTCCATAACCTAAAGTCTTTAATAATTCTTCTGCTATGTCGTAGCTTTCAGGGTGTACTGCTGTATTTTCTAATGGATTAGTTCCATCTGGAATTCTAATAAATCCTGCACATTGTTCAAATGCAACTTTACCTAATTTAGGAACTTTAAGTAATTCTTTTCTAGTTTTTAACTTTCCATTTTCGTCCCTATATTTTACTATATTTTTAGCTATAGTTTTATTTATTCCAGAAACATATGAAAGCAGTGATGGTGTTGCAGTATTTACATCTACTCCTACCTTATTAACACTGTCTTCTACAACTCCTGCTAGGCTTTCTTCCAATTTCTTTTGATTTACATCATGTTGATATTGTCCTACACCTATAGATTTTGGATCAATTTTAACGAATTCTGCAAGAGGATCTTGAAGTCTTCTAGCTATAGATATTGCACCCCTTATAGAAACATTTATGTCTGGATATTCTTCTGTTGCAAGTTTTGATGCAGAATATACAGAAGCTCCTGCTTCACTTACTATGGTATATAAAACTTCATGGTCACATTTTTTTATCATCTCTGATACAAACATTTCAGATTCCCTTGAAGCTGTCCCATTTCCTATTGCAATCATATCTACATGATCTTTATTAATTAATCTTACTAATTCTTTTTCCGCTCCCTCTACGTCATTTTGTGGCTCTGTTGGGTATACTGTTGCAATATCTAAAACCTTGCCTGTTTCATCAATTATTGCGATTTTACAACCTGTTCTATATGCTGGGTCAAATCCCATAACTGTTATACCTTTTATTGGAGCACCTAATAATAATTGTTTTGCATTTTTACCAAATACTTTTATTGCTTGCTCTTCTGCTTTTTCCGTTAAATCTGATCTTATCTCTCTATCGATAGATGGTTCTATTAATCTTTTAAAACTATCTTGAATAGTATCTTTTAAGTACTGTGTAAACTGGTTTTCACCTTTTATTATATCTTTCTCTATTTTTTCTAAAATTTTATCTTCTTCTTTTTCTATTTTAACTTTTAAAAATTCTTCTTTTTCTCCTCTATTTATTGCAAGAATCCTATGACTTGGTATTTTATTTACATTTTCACTATAATCATAATACATTTCGTAAGCAGATTTTTCTTCTGGTTTTGTAGCAGTAGTCTTTATAATTCCTTTTGAATATACTATTTGCTTAATTAATTTTCTATATTCTGGGTTATCAGATATCATTTCTGCAATAATATCTAATGCTCCTTGTATTGCTTCTTCTACAGTTTTTACTTCTTTTTCTTCGCTTATATATTCAGCTGCTATTTCTTGTATATTTTTTGTCTCTTCTTGAGCCAAAATAATTTCTGCAAGTGGTTCTAACCCTTTTGCTTTTGCTACAGTTGCTCTTGTCTTCTTCTTTTGTTTATATGGTCTATAGATATCTTCTACTTCTGCAAGAGTAATAGCATTCTCTAAATCTTTTACTATCTCTTCTGTTAACTTTCCTTGCTCTTCGATAGAGTTTGTAACTTCTTCTTTTCTCTTCTCTAAATTTCTTAAATAGTTTAGTCTTTCTCCAAAAGTTCTTAAAACTTCATCAGAAAGCCCGCCCGTTACTTCTTTTCTATATCTTGCTATAAAAGGAATTGTATTTCCTTCATCTATTAGTTTTATCGTGTTTTCTACTTGTTGTACCTTAATATTTAATTCTTCTGCTATAATTTGCTCTATTTTTTTCATTCTACTACCATGTTCCTTCCTAAAAATAAATATACCTCTTATCTTCTGATATTTTATGCTAAGCTTTCTCTATACTTTTTTAGTCCCACTATCTCACTTATTTGATCCGGTCTTAAGACATAATCTTCTTCTGATACTTCTGTTACCCAATTAATATCTTTCGCAGTCATACCATACTCACAAAGTATATTTGCGTCTTCAAATAATTTTTCACTCGTTTCATGTTTTCTTCCATGTGTCTTTCTGTCTATATAACCATCATCATTTATAGTTGATGAAAAATGTATATGTGCTACATATTTTTTGCATTTTTCTTTATCTAAATATTTCTTTATAAATTCTTTCATTGGCTCATGCCAAATCTTTGCTTGACAATATATGTGGCATATATCTATACATGCTCTAACATTTTGGCTATCTATTTGCTCACATAAATCTAGTACTGTACATGAATATCTTTCTCTCATCATAAATAGGTTTTCTAAAAAAATTGTCACTTTTGTTCCTTTTAAAAATTCTGCAATTTCTTTAATATCTTCTAATGTTGTTAATTTATGTTTTTTCATTATAAATTCTGTATGATATATAATATTTATTTTTATCCCATATTCATTAGCTAAGTCTATTAACTGCTTAAGCTCGCTATATATTAAATCTTTATTTTTATATAATAGTAACTCTATATCATATCCAGAAAGAGGAGGATGCACAGTTATTTCTTCTAACGCTGGAAATTTTTGCATAAGTCTTCTTATTGGCTTTTCTGCTTCGAAATCGACTAATTTTTCTTCATCTTTAGCAAAATACTGTATCTCAACTCCTTTTTCTTCTTCTATATATTGGCTCATAGCCTCTATTCCTTCTAAAAATTCATTTGTTTTAGGATGTATTTTCATAGTAATTTATCTCCCCCGAGATTTAGAGAACTCCCTCTTTTCCCTTTTACTGGGATTCTAGCACCGTCCCCAAATCCCTATTTTCTATTCTAATCCTAGGTATTCGTTATAAGTACATTCTTTGTCTACTACGCTTCCGTCTTTTTTAATATCTATTATTCTATTTGCTACAGTTTGCATTAATTGATGATCATGTGATGCAAATATCATATTTCCTTTAAATCTTTCCATTCCTTCATTTAATGCTGTAATACTCTCCATATCTAAATGGTTTGTTGGTTCATCAAAAATCAAGAAGTTTGCACCTGATAACATTAATTTAGATAATACACATCTTACCTTTTCCCCTCCAGATAAAACCTTTACATTTTTTAATGCTTCATCCCCAGAGAATAACATTCTACCTAAAAAGCTTCTTACATATGTTTCGTCTGGGTCTTTAGAGTATTGCCTTAGCCAGTCTGTTATACTTAAATCTTGAGTAAACAAGTAGCTATTATCTTTTGGGAAATATGCTTTAGTTATAGTTGTCCCGAATGATACTTCTCCTTCATCTGGCTCTAATTTCCCTGCTAGTATTTGGAATAATATTGTTCTGGCATTTTCGTTATCTGCAATTATAGCAATCTTATTATCTGTTTTTACTGTAAAAGATACATTATCTAATACTTTCTCGCCATCTACAGTTTTACTTAAATTCTTAACTGTTAAAATATCTTTTCCTGGTTCCCTGTCTGGTTTAAAATCTATATATGGATATCTTCTATTTGATGGCTTTATTTCGTCTAATTGAATCTTTTCTAACGATTTCTTTCTTGATGTAGCTTGTTTTGATTTAGATGCATTAGCACTAAAACGTGCAATAAATTCTTGTAATTCTTTTATCTTTTCTTCTTTCTTCTTATTTGCATCTTTCATTTGTTTTAATGCTAACTGGCTAGATTCGTACCAGAAATCGTAGTTTCCTGGGTATACTTTAATCTTCCCAAAATCCACATCTGCGATATGTGTACATACTTTATTTAAGAAATATCTGTCGTGTGATACTACAATTACTGTATTTTCAAAATTTATTAAGAATTCTTCTAACCATTGAATAGTCTTTAAATCCAAATCGTTTGTAGGCTCGTCTAATAATAATATATCTGGATTTCCAAATAAACTTTGTGCAAGTAATATCTTTACCTTTTCCCTATCTTCAATTTCTTTCATTTGTTTATAATGATTTTCTGGAGATATTCCTAAATCATTTAATAAAGTTGCTGCATTTGTTTCCGCATTCCAGCCATCTAGTTCTGCAAATCGTTCTTCTAATTTCGCAGCTTTCATTCCATCTTCTTCTGAAAAATCTTCTTTAGCATAGATTTCTTCTTTTTCTTTCATAATACTGTATAATTCTTGGTTCCCCATTATAACAGCATCTAATACATTATATTCGTCATATGCAAAGTGATCTTGTTTTAAAATAGATATTCTCTCTCCTTTATCTACTGTTACATCTCCTTTGCTTGGTTCTAGTTCACCAGAAAGTACTTTTAAAAATGTAGATTTCCCTGCACCATTTGCTCCAATTATTCCATAGCAATTTCCTTTTCCAAATTTAATGTTTACATCTTCAAATAATATTCTTTTGCCAAAGCGCACTGTTACACCATTTACAGATAACATATTTTCTCCTCCTTTTTTAGCTTGCATTATTATATACCATTTATTATAATTTTACAACTTTAGGCTCTATTTTTACCTTCTCCAATTATTGTTTGTCTTTCGTCTTCTATTACTTTTAAAATATGCACATCGCCTGTTTTTATCATATCTAAATATTTTAGTGCTTCTTCATTTTCTCCATTTTTATATGCTGCTGTTGCTAAACTTAAAAAGTATGTGTTTTGTATATCATCAACTATAGGCTTTTCCTTCATATTTTTTAGCTTATCATAAAATATTTTAGCATTATCACTTTTTTGATATTCTCTCATTATTTTATTATATTTTATGCAAAACTTACGTGATGCTAGTTTTTCTATAAATAAAGTTATCAGGAAATACAATATGCTAAATAATATTACAAAAACTAGTTGTGTAATTATAAATATTTTAATATCTGAAATATCAAAATATTTAAACACAAAGAATATTATAAATTCTAATATTAAAAACACTACTAAATATACTTTATCTAACTTATTACTTTTCATTTGTTTTCTCCTTCTTATTTTATTATTAAATCAATAAAAGCAGATACAAAATTTACCCCTATACTATAAATTTTGTGTCCGCTATTTAAATTAATTTAGCATATCCTTCTTTTTTAACCATACTACAGAAATAATAGTAAGCAATGTTGCTATAAAAATCATTATCCAGAATCCCAATATATTTCCCTCAAACGGTAATTTTACATTCATCCCCCAAAAGCTTGCAATCATTGTTGGTACTGCAATTATTATAGTAATTGAAGTTAATGATTTCATAACCCCATTTAAGTTGTTTGATATTATAGAAGCATATGCATCCATTGTACCATTTAAGATATCGCTATACACTTTACTCATTTCTATAGCTTGTTTATTTTCTATTATTGCATCTTCTAAAATGTCTTCATCTTCATCATATAATTTTATATTCTTTATTTTTAAAGTTCTTTCCATAACCGCTTCATTTGATCTTAATGATGTTGTTATATATACTAAAGATTTCTCTAAACTTAGTAATTTTAATAATTCTCTATTTTTCATGGAATTTTTTAATACATTTTCTGCAATTTCTGTTTCTTTATTAATCTTTTTTAGGTATTCTAGATAATCTGAAGAATTGTTATACATCATTTGTAAAATAAATCTACTCTTTTTATATGTACAAAAACTTTTTACTTTTCCAGTTTCAAATTTTTTTATTAAACTACATTCTCTTAAAGTTACTGTTATGAAAAAATCATCTCTTACTACAATCATACCTATAGGCATTGTTGCATACATATATCCACCACTTTGTGATTTCTCAGTAACTGGTATGTCTATAATGAATAATATTGTGTCATCTTCGTCTTCTACGTCAATTCTGGCTTTTTCTTCATTATCTAGTGCATATCTTATAAAATCTTCTTTTATATTAACATTTTGGCAAACTTCTTTTATTTCTTCTTCCGAAGGATCTACCATATGTATCCATGTTCCTCTTGTATATGTATCTACACTTTCTAGTTTATTTGTTTCCAAGTTTGTATTATATAGTTTTATCATATTATAAACCCCTCCTACTCTTTTTGTTTGCCTTGTGAATTCAAAAAGGGATTTTAGGATCGTCCCCCAAATCCCTCATTGTTAAATATAGGAGCTTTAATACTAAAGCTCCTATTAAACTCCTATTATTAAGTTTACATATTTTTTATTTCTTTGTCAAGTTCTTACTATAAAACTTTCTTCTTTATTACTACAATTCCTGCTACCAATATTCCTAAGCTTACTATAGCAATAACTATTAATGTTAACTGTCTGTTTGCACCAAATGGTACAACAAATGTTAATACTTCTGCTCGTCCAGTATCCACCTCTTCTATATTTTTAAGTGTTGATGGATATGTATTACCTGGAATTTCTACTACTTCCTTATTAGTAGTATCTTCATAATATGGTCTTCTACCATTATCTATAGTTAATCTTATAACTTCTGCTATATTCTGTATTTCATCAGCATTTGATGTATCTTCTGTTCTTGCAATAACTCTTGTAAGAGTTAAGACATCAGTTAAGTTTATTTTATCATTTCTTGCTAATTTTGCTTTTACACCATTTAAATCTGTAACCAAAATTTCGTCTATAGTTTTATTAGCTTCGTCAAATGCTCCTGCCTCTAATAAAGTATCTCTATAAGAATCTGGAAGGTTCTTATTTTCTCTCTTGCTTGCAAGAATTTGCCACAAGTCATTATTGCCTTCTATTCCCCATTCTGATACAGAATTGTTTCCTGTTGCAGTTGTATTATTTATCGTTACCTTTCCATTTGCTTTGGTAAGTTCTACATCATATTGTAATACATTTGGCACATATTCAATTACGCTAGTAGGCTCAATTCTATTCATTGTACTTCTATCTTTAACTACACCTGTAACATAATATGATTTTTCGTTATAGTCTACTTCACTATGGTTTCTTATCTCTAAATTATATCGTACATTTAAAGTTGAACCATATAGTAAGTTTTCATCTACAGTACCTTGTACTAATCCAGTAGATACCATATTTCCTCTATCATTATATTTGTTTTCTTTCCATGTTAAGTTTGAGGTTGATTGGTTTGTATCAAATATCGTTGTACCATCTGTTGATGTCAATTTAATATGTGATACATTTTTTCCTAGTGCAATCTTTGTTCTTGGTCTTTCTATAATACCAAAATCCACATTTTGTACTTTATATGATGTTTTTTCATCCTTTAAGTACTCTATTTCCATCGCCATTTTAGCTGTATTTGCAGTCATATACGTTTTCTCTGCTAACGTTTCCAATAAATCAGAATTATTTGTTCTTGTTGCATTTAGCACTTTTGCAATATCATATTTGTAATCTTTACTATAAGAATTTACTACTTGTCTTCTACCTTCATAATCATCAACCGCATCATTCTTACGTGGTGAGGTATTATTATACCAGTATAAATCTTTGTAATCTCCTTCTGTATAAATTGTAGATTTATAGTCCTGACCTGTATACATTTGATTATTCTTTTGAGGATTTATTAAGCACTCCTTATCACCATAAGTAAATTTAATTAGATAATCTCCTGGAATATATCCTGATAACGTGTAACTTCCATCTTGATTACTTCTTGTCTCTACTTTATTTAAAGTATCAACATCTTCATTGTTTTGGCAAAGTAATTCTACTTTTACTTTATTTACAATATTTTCTCCACTTGTATATTGTCCATCACCAATTCTTTCATTATTATTTAATTTATCTTCAAGTGGTGAATCCTCGAATACAGTACCTGATATTGTTCTTGGTGTATCATCTCTTATAAGTTTTAAGCCAGGTGCAACATCTGCATCATCCTCAAATACTGCCATACTACGTTTTGATTTTTCGTCTCCTTTTAGGCTTTGGTAAGCATCTGTCTTAGATTGTTTTACAAAGTTTTGAACATTAGAAGATGTTGGGTTCATGTTGTCTGGTGTTGAGTCGCAGTCTATTAATCCTGCATTTTCTCCTGCATTTGCCATTACCCTTCCCTCTGTATCTTTTCTTGTATCTGTGTATGTGTTCTTATATCCTGCAATTTCTGCATAATTTTCTTCGGTTGTTTCACCTTTCGATAATAGTTCTCTTAAGGTGTCATATGAAACTTTATATTGCATAAAAATCCATTTTTTATCTGTTATTCCTACATTTGATAAACTTGTTGTATGTATTTTATTATATGTCTTACCATTTCCAGATACACTACCTGAAGAACTCCAATTTATGGCTTTTCCATTTTCGTCATAAGAATTTACTAATTGATATGATGTATCTGCATAGTCATTCAAGTCTAGTACATATCCCGTAATTTTACCAACTGATTGGTTCTTTATTTGTATTTTATATGTTACATATACTTGTAATTTATCTGGATCAGAATCATATTGTGCAGTTGATTTATATTGTAAGTCTGTTTTTCTTAGTTCTCTTTCATAATCTGGTATATCTGTACCTCTTATCGTTACTTCAAGATCTTCTCCTGCGCCATTATATTCATATGTATGGCTTTTTCCATTTATTGATACATCAACTTTTACTAAGTCTTTTCTTAAGTTTAAGTCAAATATATCTCTTTCTTTAATACCTAAATTGATATTTTTTAATTCATCTGTTGTATTATTTTTTCCATATGTCTTTTTATTGTTTGGTCCATCAGGGCCAGTATATGCATAAATGTTAAATGCACTATTTGATGTATCTGTCCATTTTGGAACAGTATGATTTGCGTTTACTGGAGTAAATTTATTATTAAATGTACGTCTTTCATTTAATCCTTCTGTTGCATATGATCTAAATTTTGCTGCTGCTGATGTTTCATTATACGTTGTTGCCTCATAAATCTGTCCATTATATTTAAATCTTATATAATAATTATATGCCTTTGTACGATGTTTAAACTCGTATTTTCCATTAGAATCTGTATATCTAGTTTCTAATTCTTGATTGTTATCTGCTCGGTAAAGTTTTACTTCTATTCCTTCTACAACTTTATCTCCGCTATCATAATATCCATTAGGTGGTCCATTTGCTTTTCCTGTTTTAGCATCTAAGAATACTATACCACCTATATCTATATAACTTTCATTATATACATACATAGTAGAATCATCATCTAAATTTACCTTCATATTTGTAAGGTCTGTAAATTTTTTGCCATTCATAGTTGCATATCCTTCAATTTCAAATCCATATGGCACATATACTTCTTTTATTATGTAATCACCTATTAATACTTCGTCTAATAGTAAGTGACCACTACTATCTGTTGTTCCAGAATATTGTTTTTTACCATCACTCCACAATTCATACTTAGCACCAGGTACACCTACATCAGGTAAATATTTATCTCTTTTATATATGTTTAATTCTATTATTCCTAATGCTCCTGGAAGCTTAACATGATCTTCTTCAGTGTCTGAATCTGTTTCACTTCCCCAACACTCTAATATCTGGCATTGGCTTGGATCCCAACATCCATATCCACCATGAGAACCTCCAGTTGCATAACAATGTAATTCATATCTATATTGTGATTCTACGTATAATGTTCCACTAACATATACTGTTACACTTTTAATCTCTTTTACCCCTGTTGATTTTTTTACATATATGTAAAAATTTTGACCACTAACTATATTGCTTACACTATAATTTCCATTACTAGATGTCGAATTATTTCTTAATGTTACTGTTCCTTTGTCTGTACTTATAACAACTTTTGTTACACTTCCTGTGTAATTTACTTTGTACGCACCTATTTGGTATGTACTATCATTATATTTCTTCCAGCTAACTTTTCCAGTATTAGAAGAAATACTCGCTCCAGAACCTGTTCTACTTATTTCATATAACCATGTTCTAGAAATAACTTGATAGTAATGTGAACCACCATAAGCAGAACCACATAGTGGCTTTTCTCCTTGTTGTGTACAGTTATATGGTTGTGATGGATCATACTCTATTAGATTATCAAATATTATATTAAGTCCTGTTTGTCCAACATAATAGGCATATGTTTTTCCCGAACCAAAGAATAAATAATAAGCTAATAATATGAGCAAACATATTAGTATTCTCTTTATTACTTTCATTTTCTCCCTCCCCTCTATTATCTATATTTCTTAATTATAAATAGTCCTACTCCAATTATTGCTAATAAAGCAACCATTCCTAAGATATTTAATACTATTCTACCTGTACTTGTTCCTATAATTAATTGTGCATTTGATGTATTATTCTGCGTATTGCTTTCTTGTATATTATTACCATCTGTTGCATTAATTGTTGCAACATTATTAATTATTCCTAAATTATCATTTGTTAGTTTTATTGTTGCAATTAGTTTAATTTCTCTTGTTTGTCCTACTTCTATTTCACTTAAATTTGTATAACGAAGTTTTCCGCCTTCTTCATACCAACCGCTATTTGATGATGCATCAAATTCTAAATCTTCTGGTAATTCATCTATAATTTCTGATATATATGCCTTAGATTCACCTAAGTTTGATATTTTGATAGTGTATTCTACCATTACTTCTGTTCCAACTAAATTTCTAGCTGCAACTTCTAATTTTCCTATTCTTGTTCCTTTGTCATAACTATAATTTTGTTCTTTACCTTTTGGATTTACTGTTCTAATTCTGCTAAGCGATTTCTCTATAGAAACATCAAAATTTCCTAATTTTATTAATCCCATATTTATAGAATTAATATTACTATTTGTTATTTCTATTACATCTGTCATTCCAACATATTCTAAATTTCCTCCTATAGTAGCTGTTCCAGCAATTGCTTTAGAACTTAATGTATCGTTTACTCCTTCTTGTCTATAGTTTGTTATTTTATATATATTTCTATCATATTTAAATATAACAATATATCTACCTGCTGGTAATCCACTTAATGTATAACCTGTAGAAGTTGAAGTTGCTTTTATATCTGCTCCTGTAGAATCTTTTACAATCTCTGATGTATCAGCATTTACAATCATTATTTCATTTCCATCTAATAATTGTTCTGCTGAATCCAACGCACCATTCTCATTACTATCTAGCCATATTGATCCACTAATACTATATGTATTTGATGGGTCTTCTGGATTGTTTGGGTCATCTGGATCAGTTGTTCCACTTCCATCTCCTTTAGCATAATGTTTTACTTCATTTGATGTTGTTGATTTTACATATTCTCCATATACCCTTGAAACATTTGTTAATGTTGTATCTTGTTCTATATCTTGAACTGTTGCTGTAATTTTAATATTTATTACTCCACTTGGTGGTAGCATTGTAGGTATTGTTAATTCATTCTTTTCCTCATCATAATTTGGACGTCCCTCTGAAGTATTTGTAGTAGATGAATCTCCTTCTTGATCTAATGTTTTTGATAAATCATAATTTTCATTAATCTCAATAAAGTCAGTATTACTTCCTGTTCCATTTATATATCTGTTATATTCTAATGTATCTGCAATTATTTCTTTAGGCAATGTATCTACTATATAAATTTGTGAATAAATTTTATCGCTTTTGTTAGTTACCTTTATATTATATGTAATTTGGTCTCCTGCTTTTACTTCTTGATTTTCTGTAGGCGAACTTTTTTCTATTGTTACCTCTGCAGCTTCTATTTTATTTTTTGCAATATTTGATTTATATGTTTCATTATCTACAAAAGTATTTGCAAAGATATCAATAGAACTGTCTATAATATCTAATGTTGTTACTTTTGCTAAAAATTCAAACTCGGCTTGTTGACCACTTTTTAAAGTTTTCATATTAAATGTTAATAAATTATTATCATTAACTTCGATTGTTGTATTGTTTTCGTCATCTGTACCAAGTCCGTTAGAAATTACTTTTGGTTCTGTTACTAATATTTCTTTAGGTATTTGTATAGTTGTTGTTAAATCATTGATATCTTCATCTGTTATGTTATTTATAATAAAACTATATGTATATTCATTACGATCAACCATATATGTTCTCTTCATAAAAGATAATTCTGTTTTTATTTTAGCTTTTTTAATAATATTAGTTAATTTTTGTGTACTTTGTTCTATTCCATTTATTTTTAATATAAAGTTTGTTTCTACAGTTTTAGTTTCTTCATTATCAGCTAAATTCTTTACTCTTAATTCATATTCTATTGTTTGTGTTTCATTAACTTCTAATTTATCTATAACAAGTTGTACTGTCTTTTTTTCTGGCTTTTCTGTATATACTCCAATATAATTTCCAGCTGTACTATCTCCATCAGGATCTGAATATGGAGTTTCATTTTTTTCAAGATAAACTAAGTTTTCAGGTATAGGCATTTCTATTGAAATGTTTTCTATAGCACTAGAACTGTTATTCGTAACATCAACCTTAAAGTTAATAACTTCTTGTTCGTGTATTTCCATATTATCTTTTAAAATAGTATCCCCTAATTTTGGTGTAATTTGCATATTTATAGAATTTTCAGTTTTAACATTGTTGTTATCAGTAATAATATTATTTGAAATATTAGGTGTTTCTAATCCTAAAGTTTGTGTACTTTCTAGTTCTTGATTATTTATATTATATTTAACAGTATATGTAGCATAAGTCTTTAAATTTGGTTGTAAATTACTTGGAATTTTTATGTTATACATAAAATCCAATTTAGTTCCTACGCCAATATTAATGTCTAAAACAATTTTATATGATTTTATATTTTCAAAATTGCTTATATTTTCTTGCCAAGAAGAACTATCTTCTGTAGGTTCGCTTTCTTCTGAATAATAAATTTTTCCATTTACTCCGTTTGTTTTTAAAGCCTCAGTTAATGTTGTATTAAATGAGCTTCCTAAATCTTCTCCATTTATTTTTTTATTATTTTCAAAAGGTATTCTTCCTAAAATTCTTACATTGCTCATATCAGACTGATAATTATTAACTAATATAGTATTTATTTGAGCATTCTTTTCATTTGACTCAATTGGTAGTTGCCCCATAACTACATTTTCATCCATTGTTCGTTTTGTTTCATTTTCTGCATAGCCACTTAATTCACTTATTGTAATCAATCCTGATTTAGCAACTATATTGAATGGTACTTCCATACTATCTTTACCTTGTAGGCTATATTCTGTAGCTTTAGCTAAGTCATTAGAATAATTTAATTTTATACTACTAGTTTTACTTGGAACTGTGTCCTTTAATCTTATTACTGCAGGAATTATTATTTTTGTTCCTTCTTGTATACCTAGTTTATAATTTGTTTCTTCTCCTGTTAGTTTTAATACTAATACTCTACCATTTTCCTCTAAACGTGCATACTCAAATTTTAGCTCTTCATTATATACTAAAGAAATTTCTCCTGTGTTTATACTTTCTATTTCTTCTGGTAATGTAATCCTTATTTCTGGATTTTTAAATAAGTCATATTTATTGCTATTAGTTACTAAATTTAATGTTAAATTCACATTGTTATCTACAAAAGGCATTAGTTCTGTATTATCCATTTGCAAATCTATTTTTGTATATGTTTCATTTAAATTTAATAAGCTTTCATATTGTTTTGTTAAATTAATTTTTTCTTTTATTGCATAAAACTCTTTTGTTTGATTAATATTATAATTTAACTTTGCATCTATTACTTTATAATTTCTTAGTTCTAGAACGCCTTCAACTTGAGGTTTGCTAATTTCTATTCTTATATTAGTTTGGGCATTTTGATATATTACTTCTAATTCTCCATTACTATTTTTAGCTGTGTTTTTATTTATAGTAGCAATCAGATTACTCTTACTATCGTACACATTTATATAACCTTCTGTGCCAAGAACTTTTTTAAATAATTCTTCTTTTACAGCTAATGATTTATAATATATTTTGTTTGTTAAAATTTCGTACCTTTCTGTTACAAAAGAAGGTTCCATAGTCATTATATTAATGCTATTATTTGTATCTTTGTTGTTTATGTTTAGCCTATAGTTTAAATTATAGCCTGTTTCATTATAATTATCATAAAGAAAGCCTTTATTTATAGTATCTGTTGTAAATATATCTGCAGTAATATTATCTCCTACTTGTTCTGTGAATTCATAATTGTTTTTATTTTCTTTAGAAATCACATCTACTTTTGAATATAATTTCATATCAGCTTTAACATAAGTTGTTACTTGTAGTTTGTTTTTTAGTAATTCATTAGTATTCTGATTATAAATGTATGTAAGTATATATTCATCTAATGCGTCATAGAAGGCAATCTCTTGATTTTCATTTACATTATTATTTACAGCAATCTCTATGTTCCCTGTATTTTGATCATATTTATAATTATTTGTACCAAAATTTTTACCAAACTCATCTCCATTTGTACCTTTTGTACTGTTAGCAAATACTCTTACTTCTGAAGGTAATACATTGTTAACTTTAGGTGCTGTAATGCTTAATTTAGTTTGCTCTATAGGGCTTTTTCTTTCTATCTCTTTTATATTTATCTTTTGTTGTATTAATGTCCTTTCTCCAAAGGGTAAAACATTTGTAATATTTGATGTTAACTCAAAATCGGTATTTAAATTCCATTTAAGTCTAATTTTTAATTCTTTTTTAACCTCTATATTTTTACCGCTATCATTTATATATATAGCTTTCATATTAACAGTTGTTTCTTTATCCAAATAATCTAATCTTAAATTATCATTTTTTTGCATAGTTAATGGTATCTCTAATGTAGTTGCATCATTTATGTCGCTTAAATTTATAGTGTTATTTTCTATACTTTTAATCATTTCATTTTGTATTGTTTGCATACCAAAGTTAGGCTCATTAATAGATATCTGCATATTCGTCAAATATCCTGCACCCACATTTATCTCAATTTTTAGTTTTGCGACACTCTCATCTACAATTTCTACACTATGTTTTCTCTCTTGATTCTCCCCAAAATAGACATCAAAGTTAACATTTCTGTTATTGGTATTGTTTCCTTGTTTTTCTAAGTCATCTATAGCAGCATAAGCATTAGTTGGTATTAAAATGATTTCACTTATCATAATAACAAAAACTATTAGAACTGCTATTAATTTGTTACAACTGTTATTTTTGGTTTTCATGTTTTACCTCCTATTTTTGTATATATTTTGTATATACCATTTTTCTTTTATAAAATACATACTATATTAT
>ULSP01031786.1_pt1 | contig 19643 bp, 19 predicted proteins | sample 1956811 | NCBI WGS metagenome assembly ULSP01 (sample SAMEA4835711, study PRJEB28245) | human gut metagenome | biome: gut microbiome; material: fecal sample | place: Denmark | collected 2008
TGCTGCCCGCGACCAGAAGGCGCGCCTCCTCCAGATTCTCGGCATACAGGAATTCACTTGGAAAGCCGAGTACAATGCGGCTGAATTCCTGCTCTGCCTCCCGCTCCGGCGGCGGGGCGATCAGAATGCAGGGAAAATTCTTGAGCTCTGCCGGTGCGACCGCCTCCATTTGCGCGATTGGGCTGTGGGCGGAGACTTCAATCAGGGCGGGCCGGGCTGCAAGGATCAGATTTTCGTAGGCGTCGGAAAACAAGCGGCGCTGATCGTTGAGCGTGATCTCGACCCGATCCTCGCTCAGCATATCACACAGCTCCCTATGGCTGCCGTACGCGATGGAGACGCTGACGTCGGGATACCTCGCCGAAAAGGCCGCGAGCGCGCGGTGGAACTCTCCCTCCTGCATAGGTGCGCAGGTAGCCGATCTTCAAATTCGCCGCTTCGCCCTTGGCGATCTTCGCCGCCTCGGCGCACATGCGGTCGCAGGCCGCTGTGAGCAGCAGGCTCTTACGGTAAAAGTATTCGCCCGCAGGCGTGAGCGAAAATGAGCGATTTTTGCGCACGAGCAGCGCAAAGCCCAGCTCACGCTCCAAGGACTGCACCTGCTGGGAGATGGCTGACTGCGAGATGAAATTTTCCCCCGCCGCGGCGGAAAAGCTCCCGAGACGCACGACGGATTGAAAGTATTTGAGCTGCTTGAGCATGATGCACCTCCTGATGTCTAAATGACGATCCCCTCGCAGTGGTCGATCTCGTGCTGGATGATCTCCGCCGTCCAGCCGGTGAAGGTCTTGAGGCGTGTTTGGAATTTTTCGTTCTGCCACTGGACTTTGACGGTCTGGAAGCGCTTTGCCTTGCGCGTGCCGGTGAGAGACAGGCAGCCCTCCTCGGTGTCGTAGGGGCCGGACTTTTTGACGATGACGGGGTTGAACATGAGCATGTATTCGCCGTCATTTTCAAAAGCGATGATGCGCTTGTTGACGCCGATCATGTTCGCCGCCATGCCGACGCAGCCGTCCTTGTGGGCGATTAGCGTGTCGAGAAGGTCCTGCGCGGTGTTGAGATCGTCCGCCGTGGCGGCTTCAGCCTTTTGGGCGAGGAAGACTTCAGCTTTGCATATTTCACGAATCATGGCGTTCCTCCTGCGCGGCATTCTGCTGCTTGTAATTTGTGCCCCAGTCGACCATGGAATCGAGGATGGGCTTTAGGCTGTAGCCGGTCTCGGTCAGCGTGTATTCGACGCGCGGCGGTACCTCGGCGTAGACCTTGCGGGTGAGCAGGCCCTTGGCCTCCATGTCGCGCAGCTGCGCGGTCAGCACCTTCTGCGTCACATGGCCGATGGACTTTTTAAGTTCACCGAAGCGCTTGGTGCCGTCCATCAGGTCGCGCAGGATGAGCACCTTCCATTTGTCGCCGATGAGCATGAGCGTCGTCTCGACGGGGCAGGCGGGTAATTCCATGGTATGGCCTCCTTCGTGTTACAGATATTGACCGGTGATGCTGTCGGGGTTCAATTGAATTTCCTCCGGCGTGCCGGAGGCGACGATCCTGCCGCCGGCCTCACCGCCGCCGGGGCCCATGTCGATGAGAAAGTCCGCGTTGCGGATGACGTCGAGGTCGTGCTCGATGACCACGACCGTTGCGCCGTTGTCTAAAAGCGCCTGGAAGACGCCGAGCAGCACGCGAACATCCAGCGGATGCAGGCCGATCGACGGTTCATCGAAGACGAAGACAGAGTCGGTCTGCGTGCGGCCGATCTCGCTGGCGAGCTTTAATCGCTGTGCCTCGCCGCCGGACAGACTCGGCGTTTCCTCGCCGAGCGTCAGGTAGCCGAGGCCGAGCTGCTTCAAAATGCCGAGCTTCTGGCTGACGGTCTTCCGGTCCGCGCAGAATTCAATGGCGGAGTTGACGTCCATGTCCATGAGTTCAGGAAGCGAGACGTTTTCGCTCGCCTTGTTCATGAGCTTCACGCCATAGGCGGCTCTTGCGTAGCGCGAGCCGCGGCAGTCGGGGCAGGGAATGTTGACGTCGGGCAGAAACTGCACGTCGAGACTTACAACGCCCGTGCCGTCGCAGCCGGGGCAGCGGAGAGAGCCGGTGTTGTAGGAAAAATCGCTCGCTTTATAGCCGTGTTCCTTCGCGTCGGGCGACTTGGCGTAGAGCTTGCGCAGCTCATCGTGCACGCCCGCGTAGGTCGCGACCGTGGAACGGACGTTGATGCCGATGGGCGTCGCGTCGATGAGCTTGACGTGCGCGATGCCGTCGGCTTCGACCGAGCGAATGTGCGCGGGCAGGGGATTGCCGTTGATCTTCGCTTCCAGCGCGGGGACAAGGCTCTCGAGCACCATCGTCGTCTTGCCCGAACCGGACACGCCGGTGACGACCGTGAAGCGGCCCTTGGGGATGTCGACCTCAAGCGGCTTGACCGTGTGGATCTGAGAAGTAGACAGATGAACCGTGCCGTTTGCGAACAGTTCGTCCTTTTTGGCGCGCTCACGCAGCTTTGTTTCAGCCTTGCCAGAGAGGAACGGCCCAATCTGCGAATTTGAGTTTTCTTCGATCATTGGGATGTTCCCCTCGGCGATGACATGGCCGCCCTTAGCGCCCGCTTCGGGGCCCATTTCGACGATCCAGTCGGCCTCTTTTAAGATCTGTGTGTCGTGGTCGACCAAGATGACGGAGTTGCCGTCGGCGACGAGATCGTGCATCACGCCGGTAAGCCCCACGATATTCGACGGGTGCAGACCGATCGACGGCTCGTCGAGCACATAGAGGACGCCGGTCGTGCGGTTGCGCACGGCGCGGGCGAGCTGCATGCGCTGCCGCTCGCCGGTGGAGAGAGTGGAGGCCGAGCGGTCGAGCGTCAGGTAGCCGAGGCCCAAGTCGATGAGCCGCTTTGCCGTGCTCTCAAACGCCTCGCAGATGCTCTCGGCCATCGGGCGCATCTCCGTAGGAAGGCTCTCCGGTACGCCGCGCACCCAGTCGACAAGGTCCGAGAGCGTCATTGCGCAGGCCTCGTCGAGCGAAATGCCGCACAGCTTCGACGCGCGGGCGGCAGAAGAGAGACGCGTGCCGTGGCATTCGGGGCAGGTCTCTTCCTTGAGGAATTTCTCGACGCGCTTCATGCCCTTTTCGTCCTTAACCTTGGCGAGTGCGTTTTCGACGGTATAGACGGCGTTGAAGTAGGTGAAGTCCAGCTCGCCCGCCTGGTTGGAATTCTTGTTGTGGTAGAAGATGTGCTTCTTCTCCGCGGGGCCGTGGAAGACGATGTCCTTTTCGTTTTTGGTCAGGTCGCGGAACGGTACATCCGTGCGCACGCCCATCTGGCGGCAGATGTCGGTCATCAGTGACCACATCAGGCTGTTCCACGGCGCGACCGCGCCGCCGTCGATGGTCAGGGAATCGTCGGGCACGAGTGTGTCTAAGTCGACGGTGCGGACGATGCCCGTGCCGCTGCACTTTGGGCAGGCACCCTGTGAGTTGAACGCCAGCTCCTCGGCAGACGGCGCGTAGAAATGCGCGCCGCACTCGGGACAGACGAGCTCCTTGCCCGCCGCAACGAGCAGGGAAGGTGGGACGTAGTGCCCGTTCGGGCAGCGGTGGCTGGCTAAACGCGAGAACATCAGACGCAGGCTGTTCAAAAGCTCTGTGCCCGTGCCGAATGTGCTGCGGATGCCGGGCACGCCGGGGCGCTGGTGCAGCGCCAGCGCGGCGGGAACATACAGGACCTCATCCACGCTCGCCTTGGACGCCTGCGTCATGCGGCGGCGCGTGTAGGTGGACAGCGCTTCAAGGTAGCGACGCGAGCCCTCGGCATACAGCACGCCGAGCGCCAGTGAGGATTTTCCTGAGCCGGACACGCCCGCGATGCCGACGATCTTACCGAGCGGAATGTCGACGTCGATATTTTTAAGATTGTGGACCTTTGCCCCACGAATGAGCATTTTGTCGATCATGGTATCACTCCATCAGCTGTGAAAAAAGTGTTGAAAATATACAATAGTATCCTTTTGGTAACTACGTCACAATATTGTGCTTACTTTACGAAAGTTCTCTATGGCGCTATGATAAGGCCAACGAAAGAAAAATACAACCTTTCGAGTACAAAACATTTTGGAGATATTTATCATGAACAAGACTGCTGACCGTACCGTAGCGCTGGACAAGGCCGCGTGGACGTCTATACTAAAAACGGCGTCACCCTTTACGCCTATCAGACCCGCGACCTCATCGACAACGAGGTCTTTGTGCTGGCAAAGAAAGGCCGCGGCGTCGTGATCGAGCTGCCGTGCTTTTTTGACAATATTCGCGAGCTGACGGATTTCCTTAAGAGCGAGGGTGTCACGGTCGAGGCGAAGTTCGTTGCCTATCACGCGGCGGGCGCGTCCTTCCTGCCGGAGGTCCCCGCCTACGGCACCGAATCCTCCGTCGCCTATAACACGACGGGCGGCGGCGCAGGGCTGGTCGCGAATTTCAAGAACGCATTCGGCGACAGCTTCGATCCCGCCATCTGCGAGGTGGATTACGTGCTGGAGGAGGGTGAGATCGAGCTTGCGGGTATCCGCTTTGTTGTGAAGCCCAATGCCGAGGCGTTCGACCTTGAAATTCCGGAGATCAACTGTGTTTACACGCACATGATGGGCCACGATTGCCACTCCATCGTGGCGGGCTGCCCGCATGCAGACGGCATCATTTCCCAGCTCAACTACTACATCCGCAAGGGCTTTGACCTTGTCCTGACCGCGCATTACACGCCGGAGGATCTGAAGGATGCACAGACCAAGGTGGACTACCTGACGAACCTCAAGGAGATCGCGCTGGAGAGCGAAAGCGCCGACGAGATGAAGACCAAGGTGCAGGAACAGTATCCTGATTACAGCGGAAGGAACTATCTTGACATGACGGTGGGCTTTTTCTTCCCCAATAAGTAAAACGCCCTGAGAAAGGAGCAAAACATGACGCAGGCGGAGCGGCGGCTGTACCTGATCCGGTCGCTATTGAACGAAAAAACGGAATACCAAAGCCTGAACGTGCCGCGGGACGCGGGGGAGCAGCGCAAGCTGCTGCGCTCGCTGATGAATGTCCGTATGCCGAAAGAGGCAGACGAAGCGTTTCTGCGCGTGCAGGACGAGTACTTGCAGCAAGAGCTGGCAGACGAGGGCATTACCGACCTCGACGATCTGCGGCCGGTCAGTGGTGACCTTTACCTCTGGCAGGGGGACATCACGCGCCTCAAGTGCGGGGCCATCGTCAACGCCGCGAACAGCGGTATGACGGGCTGCTACATCCCGTGCCACGCCTGCATCGATAACTGCATCCACACCTTTGCTGGCGTGCAGCTGCGTCAGGACTGCGCCGCGCTGATGGCAGAGCAGGGGCACGAGGAGCCGACAGGGCAGGCGAAGATCACGAAGGCCTACAACCTGCCGTGCGATTACGTCCTCCACACGGTCGGCCCGATCGTCTCGGGCCGCGTGACAAGAGAGGACGAGCGGCTGCTTGCGTCATGTTACCGATCCTGTCTGGAACTTGTGGAGAAAAACAGTGTGCGAAGCATCGCGTTCTGCTGCATTTCGACAGGTGTGTTCCATTTTCCAAACGAGCGCGCGGCGGAGATCGCCGTGGAGACCGTGCGGCGCTATAAGGTGGAGACGGGCAGTAAAATAAAGGTGGTTTTCAATGTTTTCAAGGATCTCGACAAAACGATCTACGAGCGGCTTCTCGGCGCAAATTGCGCGCCTGCGGCGCGCGCTTGACGAGGCGGATGCTGTCGTCATCGGCGCGGGCGCAGGGCTGTCCACCTCGGCGGGTTTCACGTACAATGATGAGCGGTTCGAGCGGTATTTTTCGGATTTTGCCGCAAAGTACGGTTTCCACGACATGTACAGCGGTGGGTTCTATTCGTTTCCGTCGCAGGAGGAGTTCTGGGCCTATTGGAGCCGGTATATCTTCATCAACCGCTATCAAAACGCGCCGAAAAGCGTGCACGAGGTTCTGCTCGAGCTGGTGCGGGACAAGGACTATTTTGTCATCACGACGAACGTCGACCACTGCTTCCAGAAGGCGGGCTTTGACAAAAAGCGTCTTTTCTACACGCAGGGCGACTACGGCCTGTTTCAGTGCAGTGAGCCGTGCTGTCAGGAGACGTTTGACAACGAGAAAACCGTCCGCGCGATGGTCGAAGCGCAGGGCTTCACCGTAGCGGACGGTGTGCTGACGCCGCCGACAGATGGGACGCCAACGATGGCGGTACCGTCGGAGCTCCTTCCGGGCTGCCCGCACTGCGGCAGACCGATGACGATGAACCTGCGCTGCGACGACAAATTTGCCGAGGACGAGGGCTGGCACGCCGCGGCGGAGCGGTACGAAAATTTCCTCCGCACGCGGGACGGACAAAAGATCCTCTTTTTAGAGCTCGGCGTCGGCTACAACACGCCGGTGTTCCGTTCTTTGCGCACCGGAAACAAGAGAACGAAAACATTGAGAAAACAGCGTATTTTAGGACATTTGCAAATTCTTACCACAAACTATCAGGAAAGGCTGTACGCGTGATGTTCGGTTTTCGCAACTTCGGGAAAACAAATACCTCTAACGGCATAGAGAAACTATGCTCAGCGTTGGAAGAAGCGGATGCCGTTATCATCGGAGCGGGAGCCGGTCTTTCCACATCAGCCGGGTTTGTTTATACGGGAGAACGCTTTGAAAAGCATTTCCACGACTTTGCAGACAAGTACCACTTCAGCGACATGTACTCTGGCGGTTTTTATCCCTTTGACACGCTGGAGGAATACTGGGTATATTGGAGCCGCTATATCTGGATAAATCGCTACACGCCAGCCCCGAAACCAGTGTATGAGGACTTGCTGGGATTGGTCAAGAATAAGGATTACTTTGTTCTGACTACCAATGTTGATCACCAGTTTCAAAAGGCGGGATTCGATAAGCATCGGCTGTTCTATACGCAAGGTGATTATGGCCTGTTTCAGTGTAACAAGCCGTGTTGCCAGAAAACCTATGATAACGAAGCCACCATTCGTCAGATGGTGGAGCAGCAGAAAGGTATGCGTGTGCCGACAGAACTGGTTCCGCATTGCCCGCTCTGTGGCAAGCCAATGACAATGAATCTGCGGTGTGACGATACATTTGTGCAGGATGAGGGTTGGTATAGTGCTTCGGAACGATACACGGATTTTCTGCGGCGGCACAAGGGCTTGAAGGTTCTGTTTTTAGAATTAGGCGCTGGAATGAATACGCCAACGATTATAAAATTTTCTTTCTGGCGCATGGTAAACGAGTGGAAAAACGCTACTTATGCCTGTATCAATCTGGGTGAAGCCTACGCACCGAGAGAAATTCAAGCGAATTCAATTTGTATCAACGAAGATATTGGAAATGTTTTGAAACAGCTTTAACCGTATTGCAAACCGGCATAGGCTGAATAGCCGGAAAGGATACGTAAATGGGAAAATCAATTTTTGAACAGATGGGCGGAACCTATACGCTGGGTGAAGATGGAATGTACTATCCTGACTTAAAGCTGCCGACGGATGAGGAACCCCGCTATGGAAAGTATGGCCGAATACGAAAAACATTTTTGCAGAAGCATCGTTACGGGCTGTATCTGGAATTTCTGCTGAACAGTCAGTTGGAAAGCGATTTGTCAAGGGGAGATTATACAAAAAGGTAGGATAAAATATCCGACCGTGATGTCAAGTGATGAATGACTGGAAAAATAAAGTCAAGGAGCAGCATAACGCCGTTCTGTATTTCTACCTTGCTATTGCAAATCACGCCCTCGTCTGTTATATTGTAGCGCTTAAACACCGAGCGAAAATATGCAAAGAACTCCCTGTCTTCCTCTGTCATCGGGGCAACCCAGCCGTTCTCAGCACCGTGGGCTTCGATTTTCTCCAACTCTGCCATACGTTCTTTATCCATGTCAGTTGCCCCTTCTGGATGAAATCATGGTTTTCTCTTAACAGCTATTACATTCCCGTAATTCATGTAGTTTTTTAAGGGAAAGACTACCCTTTTTGTTACGGACTTACGTTTCCAGAAGATCCTCCATCGTACAGCCGAGGACTTTTGCAAGGCTAAGAACAGTCTCCGCACTGGCTTTGTTGATGTCCTTGTTGCGCTGTTCGTACATTTGAATTGAGCGAAGACTGACATTGCTTCGCTTGGCAAGCTCTGCCTGCGTGCAGCCATAAAGCGTGCGGATACGCTTGAGGTTGGTATCAGCGAAGTATTCGCGCACTTTGGCATCGACAATATCAGCGAATTTAGTGACATCCGCTTCATGAAGAGGGAAATACATCTGCTGCAAATCTTCAAACGAAAGAACCTTAAAAATATCATTGAACTTTCTTCCGGAGAACCATTGATAGTAGGCCACTGCCCAGCCAATCCAATACTCTCTGGAACGGCTGAAATTCGCTTGAGGCTTGGCGGTCGGCGCTTTGCCCGTAGTCTCAATGAGAACATCAACAGCAGTTTCAATCCCGCTTTTCCCCAAAAGGTATGAAGGTTCACCATTCTCAATCCGATTACTGACGGAACTGACGGAAAACAGCTTTATAAAGCTATCTCTGGCAACTCCGCACACGTTGATAGCATAATCAAAAGCATCGCCCAGTAATGCCTGCGCGTTACTCAGATAGATTTCTTGGTATGCGTGGGTCATCGTTTTGGATGCCTCCTCTTATGATATCAAGGATATACAGACCATCTGTTTCCTCTTCAAGTATATCCGAATAAAGTTGGTCGGCTTCATCATTTCGAGCCTTGCGGCGAACATAATATCTTTCCTTTTCCGCAATAGAAAATCCATCGTAATGCAGCAGCGAAAAGGCGTATTTAGACTTGATGACAATCTGTTCACCTAACTTGCCAAGTCGCATAGCGTTTGCGAGTTGCTGTACGGAAATTCCGTTATTTAGGAAAGACGCAGCAAAGTCAAAATAGGAGTCATCGGCACGGTATCCGATAATCAGGTCGTAGGCATTGACGTTGACGCCGAAATTGTCAATCAGATATCGTTTTGCCCGCTGTGCGGCTGGGCTTTTGATAGAAAACAGACGATGCGCTACCAGAACAGCAATCCAGTTCAGAATCGTATAGTTTGGACTGTTCAGATTCAGAATTTTCAGGTATTCCGTATCAAGACTGTAACGATTGACGAAGCCGTTACGCAGAGAGGATACAGCCCATTCTTTGGCGAGTTCCTCGCTTTCCGTGCAGTAGAAGCCCGGCCCGAAGTCATTGTTCTGCTTACCCAACCCAAAGGTTGGAGATTCGATGATCTGTTCGGAGCCATGATATAGGGTAATTTTCTGATTCATCTCCGCATCCTCCTAAGTATCACTGTAAAAATAGTATCACCAAAGTGATATAAAGTCAAGCGATATTTGTAGAGAAAAAAGAGAGCATTTCTCGCTTGAAAAATACAGGCTCTTCAGACGAATATTTCCAAGAGAAACATAAAGATAATCAGTTCACAGAATGATATTGAGCATCCATTTTGCCGGTGGTATAATTAAATGCAGCTAAATAGGATATTGCAGAACTGCTGGAAAAATACAAATACTCCGCAGCAAAGCGAAAGAGTAACCTCCACAACATCTGCGGGACATTTGCTGCCGAGGGGATAACGATCAGCAAATATACCCGCAGAAATCTTGACCGAATCGCCAGCGGGCAGACCAGCTATCAGCAAGTTCTGGCCGAGCTGAGAGCGAAGTACGAAAAGAGGGGATAAGGTTACGTCTTCCAGTTGCAGACTTATCGATTCCTTTTTAATGATATGTATATGGAGAGTAGTTTCAAATTTGTTTCGCTAAAGGCTCCGCGAGGCATTAAGCGAGAGCTTTTTCGAGGCATTGGAGGTTAGACAGTACAAAAAATTGCGAGAGACGCAACTCAAAGTTTGCAGCGCTATAGACAAAGAAGAGTTACTTTCCACAGTAGGCAGCGATGGCCTGCGCGACAAACGCTGCCGTGCCCTCACCGCCAGCCATGTCAACGTTTTTGCGAAAGCGTTCATCGGCTACATACATCTCACCTAAACCAGTCAGAATCTCCGGCGTGCAAGTGTAAAAATGGTCGGTGATGAATTGCTGCAAATCATGAATGGCCGCCTGCGCTTCCGGTGAGGTAGGAGCAAGATGCTTCAGCCCACCCAGCTTTGCAAAGTACCTCATCAAATCAGCAGGGGTGCCGGTAGCTCCGCCTTTTTCATGCTGCTGATATTCCTGATAGGCGATGGTATTGCCCCATTTTTCTTTGACCTCAGCAACGTACTTCTCCTGCTCGGCCTTATCAAATGCGTCAAATTTCATAGGTGTTACTCCTGTTTCTAAGGTTTCACGGGCGAGGGCGATGAGCTGTCCCAACCGATTCTGCCGCAGCTCCAGCAGCTTGATCTGATCTGCGAGAGCGGTGGCTTGGTCGAAGTTCGGGCCATCCAGAATGCGCTTGATGTCTTTGAGCGGAAACTCCAGCTCTCGAAACAGCAGAATGGATTGCAGCCGTGCCAAGGCTGTGTCGTCATACAGCCGGTAGCCCGATTCCGTGAGAGCTGTGGGCGGCAGCAACCCGATGGCATCATAGTAGTGTAGCGTTCGGACACTGACACCGGCCAGTTTGCTGACTTCGTGAATGGTCATCATGGGTATCCCTCCTCCGTGTGAGTTTACCATACACTATGACGTAACGGAAGAGTCAAGAGGGAAATCCTCTATTTATGAAAAAAGTCCTGTACGCTATGATTGCTGCAAAAATCGTGCAAATCTATCATTTTCTTGCTTCCTATGTCAAAATGTGCTATTATTATAAACAACGCTGTCAAGCGTTGGAATAGGCCTTGGCAGTATGGCTGCAATAGACCGAATGCTCTGCCAAGCGGCAGAGCATTTTTTGTATATCGGTACGGAGGAGATATTTATGTCTGTGAGTTATAAAAAACTCTGGAAGCTGCTCATCGATAAGGACATGAAGAAAAAAGACCTATGTGAAAAGGCGGGTATCAGCCCAGCATCCGTCACCAAAATGGGCCGGAATGGGCATGTCACCACAGAGATACTCGTGAAAATTTGTGCGGCGCTGGATTGCAGGATTGAGGATATTGTGGAGATTGTGCCGGATAAAAAGTGAATTTTGGCAATTGCTGTTTTACGATATTGGAACTGAATCATTACAAAGCTCTAATTATTGAGGTGGGTAAATGCAAATTATCGATAATATCAATCATATTGTCAAGAATGACCTACAAGAGAACATTCGGGCAGGAAGTAAGCTGTCTATTGCTGCGGCATGTTTTTCGATTTATGCATACCAAGAGTTGAAGAAACAGCTCGAGGGCATTGATGAGCTACGCTTCATTTTTACCTCACCAACTTTTGTAACTGAAAAAGCATCTAAAGCACAGCGGGAGTTCTATATCCCTCGTATTTCAAGAGAGCGTAGTTTGTATGGTACAGAGTTTGAAGTAAAACTCCGCAATGAGCTGACACAAAAGGCGGTTGCAAGAGAATGCGCAGACTGGATCAAACACAAAGCTGTTTTCAAATCGAATGTCACGCAGGAACAGATGATGGGCTTTATGACAGTCGATGGGAGCACCTATATGCCAATCAACGGTTTTACCACTGTTGACCTCGGCTGTGAGCGCGGTAACAACGCTTATTATCCGGTACAGAAAACTGAAAGCTATGAGAATGCTAATTATTTTCTTAAACTTTTTGAACAACTTTGGAATGATAAAAATAGACTACAAGAAGTTACAGATGTTGTGATTGAAAATATTTCTGCGGCGTATCGAGAAAACGCGCCTGAATATATTTACTTTGTTGCGCTTTATAATATTTTCAACGAATTCCTTGATGATATATCTGAAGATGAATTGCCTAACGAGGCAACGGGCTTTAAGGAAAGCAAAATCTGGGGAATGCTTTATAACTTCCAGCGCGACGCTGTTCTTGCCATCATCAGCAAGCTTGAGAAATTCAACGGCTGCATTCTGGCAGATAGCGTAGGTCTTGGTAAAACCTTCACTGCGCTTGCCGTCATCAAGTATTACGAGAACCGCAACAAATCTGTGCTTGTTCTCTGCCCCAAAAAGCTCTCTGAGAACTGGAATACATACAAGGGCAACTATATCAACAATCCCATTGCGACAGATCGACTGAGATATGATGTCCTCTATCATACCGACCTTTCCCGTGAGCATGGGCAGTCGAACGGAATTGACCTTGACCGCCTGAATTGGGGCAACTATGATCTTGTTGTCATTGATGAGAGCCACAACTTCCGCAACGGCGGTGAGGTGTCCGGCGAGGATGCAAAGGAAAACCGCTATCTGAAGCTACTTAATAAAGTCGTCCGTGCCGGAGTGCGAACAAAGGTGCTTATGCTCTCAGCAACACCGGTCAATAACAAGTTTATCGACCTAAAAAATCAACTTGCACTTGCCTATGAGGGCGACGCTTCACAGATGAACAAAAAGCTCGACACGACCAAAAGCATTGATGAAATTTTCCGCCAGGCACAGAAGGCTTTCAACGCATGGAGAAAGCTTCCTGCCGACGAACGCACGACGGATGAGCTTTTGCGGACGCTGGATTTTGACTTCTTTGAATTGCTGGACAGCGTGACGATTGCACGGTCAAGAAAGCACATTGAAAAGTATTACAACACTTCTGACATCGGCAAATTTCCGGAGCGTCTGCCGCCGATTTCGCTGCGTCCCTGCTTGACCGATTTGAATGATGCAATCAACTATAACGATATTTACAATCTGCTCATGTCGTTGAGCCTGACGATCTATACGCCGTCGAATTATATCATGCCGTCGAAACTGGCAAAGTACATCGACATAACGCACCACAAAGGAAACAGCCTGACCCAGCAAGGACGTGAAGAAGGCATTCGCCGTCTTATGAGTATCAACCTTCTCAAGCGGCTGGAAAGCTCGGTTGCTTCTTTCCGCCTGACGATTGACCGCATTAAAAAGCTGATCAACGATACGATTGGGACGATCAAAAATTATCAGTCTGGGGACTGCGTCCTGAATCTGACGGAGATTTCCGGCGCAGAAGATTTTGATTACGACGATCAGAACACTGATTTCTTCTCTGTTGGCAAGAAGATCAAAATTGACCTTGCTGACATGGACTATGTTTCATGGATGCGTGAGCTTGAAAAGGACGCTGAAAATCTTGAGCTTCTGTCTGTCATGATTGCTGACATCACGCCGGAGCATGACACAAAGCTACAAACGCTGTTTGACTTGATCCGCAAGAAAATTGAGCAGCCAATCAATCCCGGTAATAAGAAGATCATTATCTTCACTGCATTCTCTGATACCGCCGATTACCTCTTTGCAAACGTCAGCAAATTCGCAAAAGAGAACTTCGGACTGGAAACGGCAGAGATCACCGGCACAGTTGACGGTAAGGCTACCATTCCAAAGCTCCGGGCAGACCTCAACACGGTTCTAACCTGTTTCTCACCCGTTTCCAAAGGAAAGTCGGTACTCCTGCCCGGAAGTACCGATGAGCTTGATATTCTGATTGCAACTGACTGTATTTCCGAAGGTCAGAACTTGCAGGACTGCGACTACCTCATCAACTACGACGTTCATTGGAACCCTGTTCGCATTATCCAGCGGTTCGGACGAATTGACCGTATCGGCAGTAAAAATGACCATATCCAGCTTGTAAACTTCTGGCCGGATATGGACCTTGATGAATACATCAACCTGAAAAGCCGCGTGGAAACCCGCATGAAGATTTCGGTCATGACCTCCACCGGTGACGATGACCTGATCAATGCCGAGGAAAAAGGCGACCTTGAATATCGTCGTGCGCAGCTCAAGCGGCTGCAAGAAGAAGTTGTGGACATTGAGGATATGACGAGCGGTATTTCTATCATGGATTTGGGACTCAACGAGTTCCGGCTTGATCTGCTCGAATACATGAAACGGCATGAGGACATTGAAACCGCGCCGAAGGGACTGCACACCGTTGTTGCGCAGACAGAAGATGCTCCTGCCGGTGTGATTTTCGTCCTTCGGAACATCAACAACAGCGTAAACATTGATAATCGAAACCGTATTCACCCCTTCTACATGGTCTACATCAGTGAAGAAGGTGAAATAGCCTGCGATTATCTCAATCCGAAGAGATTGCTCGACACCATGCGTCTGCTCTGTCGTGGCAAGGGTGAGCCTTGTGCAGAGCTTTGCAAACGATTCAATGACGAAACAGACGACGGACGCAAAATGGGTGAAATCTCTGAGCTGCTGAGCGAGGCGATTAATTCCATTATTGACGCGAAAGAAGAAAATGATATTGACAGCCTGTTCAAAAGCGGCGGAACAACTGCGCTGCTCAGTGCGGTTTCGGGACTCGATGATTTTGAGCTGATTTGCTTCTTGGTTGTGAAATAGCAATCTATCATTGAAAAAGATAGACTTAATTTCGGAAGATGCTCTGGGAGGATTACAACATGTCTAAATTGAATGTTGATCAGAAAACGATAAAAGATTTATTTCAGGATAAAAAAGCTGACTTTCTGATTCCGGACTATCAGCGCCCTTATGCGTGGGGAGAAACAGAATGCCAAACTCTATGGGATGATATTTTTTCATTCGCAATTCCTGACGAGGGCCGGGTAGAATTTGACAGCAATAGCGAATACTTCCTTGGCCCAATTGTTACCTTCAGAAATACAAATTTCAAAATGGAAGTCATTGACGGACAGCAACGGCTTACCACACTAATGCTCCTTCTAAGGGCCTTTTATACGAAGTTTGGTCATATGCAGGACAAGGCTTCCGTCGCAACTAAGCAAAATATCGAAAAATGCATATGGAAAACGGATGAGTTTGGCGAGCCGGATATGGCAACGCTAAAGATAGATTCTGAGGTGGCAACAGACAAAGATAAGAATGAATTCCTTGATATTCTTCGGACAGGTACGGTGAAACCTGAACAAAAAAGTCATTATGCAAATAATTTCAAGTTTTTCCAAGGCTGCATTGATTCCTTCTTGGCAAAATATCCAACATACTTCGCTTATCTCCCAACCAGAATTATGAATAACTGTATTTTGCTGCCAATTGAGGCTGAATCGCAAGATACCGCACTGCGTATTTTTTCAACCTTAAATGATCGCGGTATGCCACTTTCTGATTCTGACATTTTTAAGGCGCAGTTTTATAAATTCTATACCGGCAAGGGGGAAAAAGATGCCTTTATTAAGCGATGGAAGGAACTTGAGGAACTTACTGAAAAAATATTCCATCCGATAAATGGTACGCCAATGGATGAGTTGTTTACCCGCTATATGTACTTTGTTCGTGCCAAAATGGGAATCAAGTCGTCTACAACGGAAGCGTTGCGCAAGTTTTATGAGAAAGACAATTATGCGCTTTTAAAGAAAGACAGTACATTCAACGATATGATTACCCTTGCTCACTTCTGGGAGGATGTTTCCAACCAGGATAGGGATCGGTTCTCCCCGCGGATTTTGCACAGATTATTTGTGCTAAACTATGCGCCAAATGGTATGTGGACGTATTTTGTATCCGTTTATTTTATGAAAAACAAAGATGCCAATGGCATGCTTGACGACGACGCATTTTACCAGTTTCTCAATAGAATTACAGGATTTATCTGGACTTATGCGGTTACTAATCCCGGAGTAAACGCACTTCGTACTCCTGTGTATGCTGAAATGGTCAATATCGTCAATAATCGGCCAGTATCTTTTGACGGTTTCAAATTTGAACCGGCAACCGTAAAAAGCATGTTTGCAAACTTCACATTTAGCAATACTCGTCCAATCACAAAGTCTATGCTTGCATGGTGGGCTTTCCAAGATGATCTACAGGAATTGATTTCTCTGGAAACAGTTTTGGAAATTGAACACATATATGCTCGCAATCGCTTTGACAAAGACAAATCGCTGTCAGATGTAAAGAATTTGGAGGCGATCGGTAATAAGGCTCTCCTTGAAAAACGAATCAACATTCGTGCTGCCGATTATCGGTTTTCTGATAAGATTAAATACTATCAAGGATTTACGAATAGCCGAAACCAGAAAAAAGAAGGCACAAAGAATCATGAGCTGATTAATCTGGCCACAGCGGCGGATTTTACAGAGGATGATATCCGCAATCGCACGAGTCAGATTATGACTGCATTTTTGACTTTCCTATCAGAAAACAGCCTTACGAAATAGGTAAATAGGAATTACTGGGGAAAGAGGACTTGAGTATGCTTGGCTTCCCTGTATCAACGGAGTTCAACAAAAGAATACCAAAGCAGAAATTCTATGAGAATCTTGATGTTTCCCCTGCTTTGCGCCGTGTGTTTGTCGATCAGATCCGGCTGGTGTACTGGCGAAATAAGCTGGCAGCGTCTACGCTGAATATCGCGGCGGGCGAAGCAGTGACCGAGATCGAAGTGTTTGAGGTGCGGCTGAACGATCCGCAGCTTGACGAAGCTGTGCTAAAACAAATCGACAAGGAAATCCCGTACCATATCCTCTTTATTCTGACCTGTGACGGCAAGGCTCAAGCGTGGATCGGCTATAAAGAAGCTGCCGTATCCGGCAGCAACGCCTTCAAAGTCAGCCGCTATTATCATACCGAGTGGATGCAGGAAGACGCACTGCATCTCAGCATCGACGGCTTGAATATGGATGCCGTCTACGAAAGACTTGTCCGCCAAATCGCCGGGGACAAGCTGCAAACAGATTCCGGCGAGAGTCTGAAAAGATCTGTCGAGCGGGATGAAAAGAAGAAGCAGCTTGAGAAGCAGATTGCCGCGCTGGAAAGCAAAATGCGGCGAGAAAAGCAGCTAAATAGGCAGATGGAAATGAACGCGAAGCTTAAAAAACTCCGAATCGAACTAAAGCAGATGACATGAAGGAGGTTGTAGTGTGCCAAGCGTAAATACAAAGAGAATAGAAGAATCTGCAACTACAGCCCTGAAAGCTGCATTGCTAAGGTGCCCCATACTTGAGTCATACATCGACTCAAATGATAAGACGCCTTCGTGGGATGGGACAGTATTCGTATATAAATCTGAGAAGACAAAAAAAGAAGACCTTGCTGGTCGTGTTCCAATCCAGATTAAAGGGACAGAGAAGGTTATTGTGTCTGATACCGCAACTTTTTCGTGTAGTATCGCAGATTTGAATAATTACTATAAAGATGGGGGCTGTATTTTCTTTCTTATAAGCGTCGATTTAAGTTCGGGCAATTCAAGAATATTCTATAAGACTTTGCTTGTTGTTGACCTTGACAAGATAATCAAGGGTGCCGGAAAACAAAAGACCAGCACAATTCACTTGAATCTTTTTCCTGCTGAGGCTAATGAGATTTCTAACATTTTTATGGAGTTCACAGACAATGTGCATAAGCAAATGGGCTTCATCGGAAAAGACATTCCTACTTTTGAATCCTTGGAAGCAAACGGCGCGGAGATTACTTCCTTAACTTTTACTGCATCGGGTATTGGATTAACTATGGATGAGATTCCCAAGTTCCTGTCTACACATGACTTTTATCTGTATGCAAAGGTCAAAGGCTTGGATGTGGATGTCCCCATTGATAAGGTCACAAATGCGGTTATATCAAAGCCTGTGGACGGAGAGGTGCGGATAAGAGATCGGTGTTTCTTTCCTGCCTATCGAGTGGTGTACGAGAATGGAAATTCCATCATTCGCATTGGCAAAGGGATTAGTGTTGCCCTAAAAGCAGAGGAGAACCGTATTACAGTACATACAGACAGACTGGATACCCTGTCCGATTTTATCATTGAAGCGGACTTCTTTATAGAACTGGTTGAGCAAGGAGAATTAACACTGAATGGAGTGACTATCCCGCTTAATGGTGCATCGTTGTCAGATTTGCAAGAGAGAAAGAAAATTCTTGAATACTGCAAGGATGTAAAGAAGATGCTGGATTATTTAGGAGTGACCGAAGAACTGCTTCTAAACGATTTGTCTGAAAATGATGAGAAGAATCTAAGGAACTTCACAGGAGCGGTGCTATACAACCGGAAAATCGGGTTCCCCACCATAGAACAAGATCAGTTCTATGGTGCATTCAAAATTGCAAATCTTGTGATTTGGATTTGGGCAAAGAGGCAATCAGACGGTATGTATAACATAGATAGCTTCTTCAAATTGCATCAGATTACACTTTTCGCAGAAGACGATGTTGATTTTAAAAGACCTGTTCAGGCATCGTAGTTTGTACTGTTTGATAAAAAGGGATTGGTTCATATCTCCAATATGGACTATGAAAGGGTTTACTCAGGCATAACTCAAACACCCCATTCCCCTGAATATTGCACGAAAGTTAACTTTTTAGTCCTTGATATGATAGGAGCATACGATGAACAGGCAAAGCACGATGAGAAGTTACTTAACTTGGCAGAAAAAATATGTGACTGGTTGAAAAGTATCGAGTCCGTGATTGACCCGGAGGTTCTACTTCTCAACAAGCTCCAAATTACTAAGCGTCGCAGAACACTTTCTACGAGCGAGATTATTGAACTTGCCAAGCTCACAGAAAACAGTTATCCACCAGCAACAAGATGTGGAGCATACTTGCTCATGGACGCTGATGAAGAGGCACAAAAGTGCTTCGACGAGCTTCCGCTCATAGCACAAGAAGAATTTTTGAAATATCCGATTTGCCACTTTGGCAAACTCACAATGAAGGAGGATAAACCCAATGGATAAACTACGCATGGAATCCCCGGACTTGACGGCGCAGAATATAGACCGCATTGCTGCCCTGTTTCCGAACTGCATCACGGAGATGCTGGACGAGGAACACAGTACGCCGGAAAAGAAGGTGTACAAGCGGGCGGTCAATTTTGAGCTGCTGAAACAGATGCTCTCGCCGGACGTGGTGGATGGCGACGAGGCATACGAGTTCACATGGGTCGGCAAGAAGGCAGCTATCGTAGAAGCCAACAAGCCGATCCGGAAGACACTGCGCCCCTGTGTGGCGGAGAGCAAGGACTGGGACAACACCGAAAACCTCTACATCGAGGGCGACAATCTGGAAGTCCTCAAGCTCTTGCAGGAAAGCTATCTCGGCAAGGTCAAGATGATCTATATCGACCCGCCGTACAACACCGGCAACGACTTCATCTACGCCGACGATTTCATGCGCTCCCAGGAAGAAGAAAACGAGCAGATGGGAATGTACGACGAGGACGAAAACCGCCTGTTCAAGAATACCGACACCAATGGACGGTTTCATTCCGACTGGTGCAGCATGATTTATTCGAGGTTGATGATTGCAAGAAATCTGCTTGCTGACGACGGCGTTATTTTTATATCTATTGATGAAAACGAAGTTGAGAATCTGAAAAAAATCGGTCGTGAAGTTTTTGGAGATAATAATTTTGCGGGCGAAATAATCTGGAAAAATAGCAGCAAGAATGATCAAGCGTATATTTCTATTCAGCATGAATATATTTTGGCGTTTGTTAAGAGCAAAGCTGTTAATACAGGTGAATGGTATGAGCCAAAAGAAGGCATAGAGGAAATTGTATCTGCTTTTGAGGGATTCCATAAACAGTATGATTACTTCCTATTAGGAACACTGTAAATACAAGGCT
>ULSP01023974.1_pt1 | contig 19567 bp, 19 predicted proteins | sample 1956811 | NCBI WGS metagenome assembly ULSP01 (sample SAMEA4835711, study PRJEB28245) | human gut metagenome | biome: gut microbiome; material: fecal sample | place: Denmark | collected 2008
CCGGCACAAAAATGGCTGCCAAATTATAACGCTCCCGCACTAAATCTACGCCGGAGCGCAGCTTGCTGTCCACACCCGATTGATTGGTAAACAAGCCTAAGCGCCTGCCTTGTAAAAGCTGCTGCACCTCCGGCTCTGCCAAACGCTCCACGCCCAAAAGCACGCGCCTGCTGACGCCGCTATGACGCAAAACTTCCGGTGTCATAGCCTGCTTGCCGGCGTTAGTATATGCACAACTCGTAAGCAGCAGCACGCACAATAAAAAAGATAGTATTCTGTAAAGCATAAGCTCATATACTCCTTCGTTGGTATTTTTGCGAGTTATTTTATAAGCCACTGGTAATCCTGACGACAATCAATAACATAATCCAACAAAACTTTATCATCCTTAATCTGATAGATAATTAGGTAATTTTTGCTAACCACCAACCTGTGATACTTATTATAAAGAAATAAACTTTCCCTCCAAAAAGCAACTCCGCTCAGGAAAAGTATTTAACAAAAACTCCGCAACCATAACGATTGCGGAGTACATGTGCGATTTGTGATTGGATAGCTTCCAGCCAGACGATAATGTAAAAATTAACGCTTGGAGAACTGGCTAGCTTTACGAGCTTTCTTCAAGCCGTATTTACGACGTTCTTTTTCGCGCGGGTCGCGAGTCAGGAAGCCTGCTTTTTTCAGAACAGGACGGAATTCAGCGTCAACTTTCAGCAGTGCGCGAGCAATGCCGTGACGGATAGCACCGGCTTGACCGGAAATGCCGCCGCCGTTTACGTTAACGAGTACGTCATATTTGCCTTTGGTTTCGGTAACTTCGAGCGGTTGGTTTACAATCAGCTCCAAAGTTTTCAGACCAAAATATTGATTTAATTCACGATCGTTGATTACGATGTTGCCTTCACCCGGAACCAGGCGAACGCGAGCAACGGAAGATTTACGACGACCGGTTGCGTTATAAGTAACTACTGCCATTTATTAGTTCCCTCCCGGATGTTATCTGATGTTGATTTCCATAACTTCAGGTTTTTGAGCTGCATGCGGATGTTCGCTGCCAGCATATACATGAAGTTTGCTGTAAATATCGGCGCCAAGACGGTTATGAGGAATCATACCCTTAACTGCCAATTCAACCATTTTTACAGGGTTTTTCTTCAGCATGTCGCCAGCTTTTACATAGCTATCGCCGCCGAGATAACCGGAATGATGGAAATAAATTTTCTTAGTCAGTTTTTTGCCGGTCAGAACAACCTTATCTGCATTGATAATGATTACGTGATCACCGGTGTCCATATGCGGGGTAAAAGTAGGTTTATGCTTACCGCGCAGGACTTTTGCAACCTCTGCAGCCAAGCGGCCCAGAGTTTTATCAGCTGCGTCAACAACGAACCATTTGCGTTCGATGTTGGACGGATTAGCCATAAAAGATTTCATCGCTTATGTCCCTCCTAGATAGTTTCCAAGTATACAGTTCGTTGTGAATTTTCTCACCGTATTTCGGGGCTAGTGAAATCAAGCGGAAAATCACGTAGATATATTATACTGAAATCAAGGTTATAAGTCAAGATTTTTTTGCAAAATATTTTACATTTTTAAGCTTTTTGCTGCGCATAATACAGCGCGTGCACAAGCTTCTTGCCTTGATAATTTTTAAGCAGCGTTCCCTGCTGCATCATGCCCAGCGCTGCCGCAACCTTTACAGAAGAAATATTTTCCGGACGAATTTCTGCCACCACGCGTTGATAGCCTAAGCCGTAAAGATATTCTATACAAGCCTTAGCCGCCTCGCGAGCAAAGCCGCGTCTCCAATATTCCTTAGCTAAAATGTAGCCTATGCCGGGAGTTTTGACACCGTTAATATTTTCCATTAACGGACCCATAGCGCCAATTATTTTGCCGCTGCTTTTTTCTACGGCAGCGAAATAGCTAAAGCCGTCCTCTATATAACGGCGCAGATTTTCCCGCAGCCAAACCTCTGCTTCTTGCTCACTGAATCCGTGCTCCCAAGCATACATAACCTCTGCATCCTGCAAAAAATGCTTTATAGCAGCTAAGTCACCGTCATTGAGCTTGCGCAGAACTAACCGCTCCGTTTCAAGCACAGCATATTTTTCATAAAAAACCTGCTCCAAATACAGTCCTTCTGCCGGAGCAGGCTCGTTCAAAAATTCACAGCGTTTAGCAGACAGCTCTGCGGCAAAATCAGCACAGCTTCTTTTGCCCAAGCCAACCTGCACCAGCGACCACACAATATTACGCACCATGTGGTATAAAAAGCCGTCGCCCGCTATACGAAAAACCAGCTCGTCGCTTTGCTCGCACCAGCCTGCTTCATAAATAGTTTTTATAGGCGAAGCATCTACGCTGCCGCTGCTGCGAAAAGCGCTAAAGTCATGCGTACCAACCAACATCTCCGCCGCTTGATTCATCTTTTGTACATCAAGTCTCTTCGTCAGCTGCCAGCTGTAACGCATTTTAAAGGGACTTGGCTGAGGCGCACAAAAAATTTTATACTGATAAATTTTCCAGCAGGCGCTAAAGCGCGCGTGAAAGCCCCTGGGCATTTCCTCCGCGCTGAGCACTACAATATCGCGGGGCAGCATACTGCGAGAAGCACGCACGATATTGGCGCAGGGTATGCGACCGTTAGTAGTAAAGGTCACGGTTTGCGCCAAGGCGTGTACGCCCGCGTCCGTGCGACCGCTGCCTGCTGCAGTTATCTTTTCGCCGCACAGCTTTTCCAGCATTTCCTCCAAAATATTTTGAATGGTGAGGATATTTTTTTGCTTTTGAAAGCCATGATAGCAGCTGCCGTCATAAGCAACCACCAGCTTTATAGTCCGCATATTTTCCCCCAACGCATTACTGCCATTGCCACAGTTAACGCCGCAACCAAGGAAAAGGCCACATAGTCACGTCCCGTATAGCTTAGTTCGTGCATTCTGGTGCGTCCCTCACCACCGCGATAACAGCGCGCTTCCATAGCAATCGCCAGCTCGTCGGCGCGTCTAAAAGCGCTGATAAACAGCGGTACTAAAATCGGCAGCATATTTTTCATGCGCTGCAAAATATTACCGTTGGCAAAATCAGCGCCGCGGGCGGTCTGCGCCTTCATAATGCGGTCGGTTTCTTCCAAAAGCGTAGGAATGAACCGCAGCGCAATAGTCATCATCATAGCCAGTTCGTGAGCGGGTACGCCGATACTTTTAAAAGGGCGCAAAAGATTTTCAATACCGTCCGTTAATACGATGGGCGAAGTAGTAAAGGTTAACACTGAAGAAAACAACAGCAAAAGCACCAGCCGCACTGCCATTTTCAAGCCTAAATCCAAGCCTTCCTGCGTTACGCTGAAAAATTTCCAAGTAAAAATCACCTGCTCGCCGGGCGCCGTAAACATATGGATGAGCATAGTCAAAACCACAATTATCCAAATAGGCTTTAAAGAGCGCAGTACCATTAACCAAGGCAGACGGGAAACGAGAATTACCGCTGCGGCAAAGGCAGAAAGAATGCCGTAGGATAAGGGCGTCTGCGCAAAGAAAATCGCAATAATATAAATTATCGTCGCCAAAATTTTTGTACGCGGGTCAAGACGATGCACAAAAGAATTGCCTGGGAAATATTGGCCTAAAGTAATTTCTGTCAGCATTATTTCCACCCCTTTGCTCGTTTAATTGCTTTAACTAAAGCCATTTCGTCTTTAATACCTTCCGGCAGCGCCAATCCTTTTTGGCGCAACAAATCTGCCAGCTTATATACTTGGGGCACATCCACGCCCACCTGCACCAATTCTGCGCCATGCTCCTTAAAAATAGTCGCCGGCTCGCCGTCAAACAACACTTGACCCTTATTGATAACCAACATTCTGTCAGCGTATTTTACGGCTTCCTCCATGCTGTGAGTTACCAACACAATGGCAATGCCGCGGCTTTTGTGCAGCGCCATAATCTCGCGGAACACTGCATTGCGGCTGCGCGGGTCAAGACCGGCGCTAGGCTCGTCCAGCACTAAATAATCCGGATTCATAGCAACAACTCCGGCAATGGCTACACGGCGCATTTGGCCGCCGCTCAGCCGGAAGGGCGAGCGTTGAGCATAGGCAGCAAAATCCAAGCCGACAAATTCCATAGCCTCCTGCACCTGTTTAGCTACTTCGTCCTCGCTAAAGCCTTTGTTGCGCGGACCGAAAGCAATATCTTCAAAAACCGTTTCCGCAAAAATTTGATGTTCCGGATATTGGAACACCATACCCACCTGCTGACGGGCAATTTTAGCCTGCGCGCTTTTAGCTGCAATATTGATATCGTCGATAGCCGCCGTACCTTGATCCGGCTTCAGCAAGCCGTTCAAATGCTGCACCAGCGTAGATTTGCCGCTGCCTGTATGTCCAATTACAGCTACAATCTCGCCTTTATTGATGTTTAAAGAAACATCCTTGAGAGCTAAGCGTTCAAAAGGCGTTCCCTTAGAATATGTATGATAAATATTACTTAATTTTATTGACATAATGCTTGCGCCAGCTCCTCATCAGTTATGATATTATCAGGCAGCTTTACTCCGCTTTTGCGCATCTCGCTGGCCACCTTAGCTGCCAGCGGCGCTTCCAAGCCCAGCTTTTCCAATTCATCCACACGGCTGAAAATCTCGCGCGGCGTTCCCATAAAACAGATGTGCCCCTTATCCATAACTACCACTCTATCCGCAGCCAGCGCTTCGGTCATATAATGGGTAATATAAACAATGGTAATCTGTTTTTCTTGGTTCAACTTCTGCACAGTGCCGATAATTTCCTTGCGACCCTGCGGGTCAAGCATGGCCGTAGGCTCGTCCAACACAATGCACTTAGGCTCCAACGCCATAATGCCCGCAATGGCTACGCGCTGCTTTTGTCCGCCGCTCAAACGGTGGGGCGCATGCTTGGCATATTCCGTCATGCCCACAGCCGCCAAAGCCTTTTGCACGTGGGACGCAATTTCCGGTCCCGGCACGCCGATATTTTCGGGTCCAAAGGCCACATCCTCTTCTACAACTGCCGCTACAATCTGGTTATCCGGATTTTGAAAAACCATGCCCACCTGCTGGCGAATATCCCACATAGTTCCTTCTTCGGCCGTATCCAAGCCGCCGACAGTAACCTTGCCCTCCGTCGGCAACAGCAAGCAGTTCAAATGACGCGCCAGCGTAGATTTACCGCTGCCGTTAGCGCCGATAATCGCCACAAATTCACCTTGAGCAATTTCCAAATCAACGCCGTCCAACGCCTTTACCTCATTGCCGTCAGCATCCGTATAATAATGCTTTAAATTCTCTATTTTAATCACAAGATTGCCTCCCAATGCTAAGTATCGCCAAACAATTTTCGTACTATCTAATTATATCCACAATAAAAAAAATAGTCAACCAGATATTCAAAACTGGTTGACTATAAATCATAAATTATTCTTTCTTTAATCTAAAAACCGTAGCGTAATAACCTATTTTTTCTTACCCAAATAAGCGGCCTTAATCTCCGAATTTTCAAGCAGCTCTCTGCCGCTGCCCGTCATAGTTATTCTGCCGGTTTCCAGTACATAAGCAATATCCGCAATTTTCAGCGCCATGTTAGCGTTCTGCTCAATCAGCAGAACAGTCATGCCCTGACGATTGATTTCCTCAATAATTTTAAAAATATCTTTGATAATCAAGGGAGCAAGACCTAAAGAAGGCTCGTCCATCATGAGTACCTTAGGGCGCGACATTAACGCTCTGCCAACGGCCAGCATCTGCTGCTCGCCGCCGCTCAAAGTACCGGCCATCTGCCAGCTGCGCTCTTCCAAACGCGGAAACAAATCGTATATCCAGCGAATATCTTTAGCAATACCATCTTTGTCACTGCGCAGATAAGCGCCAATCTGCAAATTTTCTAAAACCGTCAGATTAGGAAATACGCGGCGGCCTTCTGGCACCAAGGTAATACCGTTTTCTACAATCTGCTGAGAATTTAAACCGATAAGCTCCTTATCGCCATAGGTAACAGACCCCTTGTCCGGCTTTACCAAACCGATAATGCTGCGCAGCAAGGTGCTTTTGCCTGCGCCGTTAGCGCCAATCAGCGTAACAATTTTGCCGTCGGGCACCTCTAAAGAAATTCCCTTGAGAGCTTCGATGCCGCCGTAGGATACTACTAAATCATTAACCTTCAGCATCTTCATCCACCCCCAAATATGCCTCAATTACGCGGCTGTTATTTTGAATATCCACCGGTGTGCCTTCGGCAATAAGCATACCAAAATCTAAAACATAAATCCAATCGCTGATTTCCATAACCAAATCCATATGATGCTCAATCATAAAGATAGTTAAATTATATTCATCTCGAATTTGGCGGATAAACTCGGTCAGTTCCTCTGTTTCCTTAGGATTCATACCGGCAGCAGGCTCATCCAGCAACAAAATTTTAGGATTAGTCGCTAAAGCGCGCACAATTTCCAAACGGCGCTGCTTGCCATAGGGCAGGCTGCTGGCCTTTTCATCGCGCAGCTCCCACAAATCAACTGAACGCAGAAGTTTTTCTACATCCGCCTCCATTTGACGCTGCTCTTTGTTATACCAAGGCAGATGTAAGGTTGCCGACAGGAAGTTAGATTTCAAATGCAGATGCTTAGCAATCATAACATTTTCGTACACGCTCAAATCCTTGAACAAACGAATATTTTGGAAGGTACGGGCAATACCCATTTTAGCAATATCGCTGGGCAGCTTGCCTGTAATTTTCACCGGTTCCTCGCCGGGAGCCGTGTAAATAACGTCGCCCTCCGTAGGCGTATACACGCCGGTAATCATATTAAAGGCTGTAGTTTTTCCGGCGCCGTTAGGTCCGATAAGCGCCACAATCTGGTGCTCGCGAATATCTAAATTTAATTGAAAAACAGCAGTTACGCCGCCAAAGCGCATGGTCATGCTGTCAGTTTGCAGAACAGTTTGCGTCTTAGCCATTGTTTCTTGCTCCTTTCCGCATAAAATATTTGAACGGATTCTTGCAAAAAGCAACAAATTTATTCCAAGTAAATTCTTCCGTACCCATAATGCCCTTGCGCCAGAAAAGTACGCAGACCATTAACAGCAAAGAGAAAATTACCATGCGGAAGCCCGGGCGGAACAAAGGAATTGTTGTGCCAAAAATTTCCAACGGTTCGTCAAAAACTCGCAGAAACTCCAAGCCTGCGGTAACGATAATACTGCCCAGCATACTGCCAGTAATACTGCCCATACCGCCTAAAACAATAATCAGCAAAAAGTTATAGGTCAAGGTAAATAAGAAATTTTTGGGGTCGACAGTGCCCAGCAGTGTTGCATACAGGCCGCCGCCAATACCGGCGAAGAACGCGCTGAGCATAAAAGCCATACATTTGTGATGGAAAAGCCCCACGCCCATAGCTTCGGCAGCAATTTCATCCTCGCGGATAGCTTTAAAAGCGCGACCGTAAGAAGAATTTACCAAGCAGGTCACAAAAATAAACACGAAAGCTGTTGCTAGGAAAATGTAACGCACATCGTTAATAGTAGGAATATCCTTAATACCCAAAGCGCCGTTAGTAAAGCTTTGCGCGTTGGTAATTACAATGCGGATAATCTCGGAAAAGCCTAAGGTAGCAATAGCCAAATAATCGCCGCGCAGACGCAGAACCGGCGTACCAATTAAAAACGCCACCAACGCCGCCAGCAACCCGCCAAAAATCAGCGCCAGCCACAAGGGCAGCTGAATATCGGCAATCAGCGGATTCATAGGCACCGCATAAAATACGTTGGAGCGTAATTCCACCGGCACGGTAAAAACGCCAACAACATAAGCGCCCAAGGCCATAAAGCCTGCCTGTCCCAAGCTGAACTGTCCGGCAAAGCCGTTGGTCAAATTCATGGACAAACCAATAATTGCATAAATCAAGCACAAATTGATAATTCTGCGCAAATAAGAGTCTAGTTCGAACTGGGCGTAGCAAGCACCGGCAAAAAGTACAATAATGCCAACTACGGTCAGTATCATATTTCTTTTACTCATGCTTACACCTTCTCCGTAGTTTTTTCACCCAATAAGCCGGTAGGCTTATAGAACAAAATAATAATCAAAACAATAAACGCAAACGCATCACGGTAACCGGAAAGCTGCGGAAAGAACGCTACAATCAAAACTTCACCTAAGCCTAAAATAAAGCCGCCGATAACCGCGCCCTTAATATTGCCAATACCGCCAATAACTGCGGCAATAAAGCATTTCAAGCCGGGCATAACGCCCAACAGAGGTGTAATACCGGGATAGCGCACGCCCCACATAAAGGCGCCGATTGCCGCCAAGGAGCTGCCGATAATAAAGGTAATAGAAATTACCCGGTCAATATTTACACCCATAACACGGGCAATTTCGTAATCCTTAGAAACAGCGCGCATAGCCATGCCTGTTTTAGTATGATTAACAATATGCAGCAGCACCAATAAGCTGATAAAGGTAATCACAGGAATAACCAAGCAAATTGCCTGAATCTGTACGCTGCCAACCGTGATAGTCTGGCTTAGCAGAGGAATGTCTGGAAAACGCAGCGGACGACCGCTGAATAAATAGTTAGCCAAATTTTCTAACAAAAAAGATGCGCCGATTGCCGAAATAAGTACGGAATTTTTAGGAGCGTCACGCAGCGGACGATAAGCCGTACGTTCAATAACCACGCCCAAAGCAGCCGTTGCCACAATGACGCCTACAAAGGTTATGTACCAAGGTATATGGAATACGGTGATACCAAAAAAAGCAAAATAGCAGGCCATCATAACAATATCAGCATGAGCAAAATTGATCATCAGCAAAATACCATAAACCATGGTGTAACCAATAGCAATCAAAGCGTACAAACTGCCAAGGGAAATACCGTTTACTATATGCTGAGCCAAGCTCGCAGCTGACATATTGGCGATAACCTGAAAAAACTGAGTTAAAAAATCCATTTTTCCACCACCAAAAAATCTAAAATGAATGCTCCCTCCTCCTCGGACGGAAGCGGGAGCATCTTTAAGACCTTATATTATTTTACGTCTACGAAATCCAAATATTTGAATTTGCCGTCTTTTACAACCTTGATTACAGCAGCTTTAATAGCGTCGCCATTCTTATCCAAAGTGGTTTTGCCGGTTACAGCTTCCAAATCTTTGGTAGCAGCAATAGCGTCGCGAATCTTTTGGGAATCAGTAGTACCTGCGCGTTTGATAGCGTCAATAGCAATTAGATAGGAGTCATAACCCAAAGCAGACAATGCAGACGGTTCGCCTTTGTATTCGTCGGTGTAAGCTTTCAAGAATTTTTTAGCTTCTTCGGTGGATGCTTTCTCACGGTCAAAGGCGGTGCTCAATACGCAGCCTTCAACATCTTTGCCGCCAACGTCGATAAATTCTTGAGTTTCCCAAGTATCGCCGCCCATGAACGGAGCTTTAATACCCAGTTGACGAGCTTGTTTAACAAGCAGTGCAGATTCGGTGAAGTTACCGGGAGCAAATACTGCGTCAGGATTTTTTGCTTTCAGATTGGTCAATACAGCAGTAAAATCTTTATCGCCGGTTTGATAGTTAGCAACGTCAATAATGCAGTCCTTATCGTTGGTCAATTTTTGGAAAGCTTCAACAAAGAATTTTGCCAAGCCAACGGAGTAGTCGTTAGAAACCTCTTGCACGATAGCAATTTTTTTAGCGCCTTGCTTGTATGCGTAATTTGCCATTACAGTACCTTGGAACGGGTCAATAAAGCAAGCGCGGAAATAATAATCGTTATTAGCAGTTACCTGCGGATTGGTGCAGCTGGTACCGATAGCCGGAACCTTTGCTTCCTTAACTATATTACCGGCAGCCATTGCTAAAGAAGAACCATAGCTGCCCAAAATGGTGCAAACCTTATCTTTTTCAATCAAACGTGCTGCAACCGAAGCAGCTTCCGCTTTATCAGATTTGTTATCGGCAACAATCAGTTGAACTTTTTTGCCATTTACTTCAGGATGCAGCTTATTAGCTAATTTAATACCGCGCAGCTCCAATTCGCCGCCAGCAGCGTTATCGCCGGTCAAAGGCAGAAATACGCCAACTTTAATAGTATCGCCGGCAGCCTTCTTTTCGTCTTTTTTGTCGCCGCCGCAACCAGTCAATGCACCCATCACTACAGCAGAGGCTAATAATACAGATAACAGCTTCTTAATTTTCATAATATGTTTACCCTCTCTTCTCCCGCTGCCATAAAGATGTGCAGCAATTTGATGTTCCGATTATACCATGCAGCAAATCTTGTGACAAGGGCTGAAAAGTGTAATATAAATCCGCATTTTTCAGATTGTTTACTGTTTTATTAGTTTTAGTTTACAACAAAACAGTAGACATTTTTACTTATTCCGGCTTTTTGTTTTTATAGCAAGTACAATCTCTCAAAACAAAAAAATATATTGTGCGTTTCTGGAAGACAGTAATTTGAAAAAAATTTTTTACTCCAGAAAGACAAATTTACATCCCTTTGTAAAAGTGTAATATATAAAACACTTTTTATTTGATTCATTCAGTGATGCTCCTTAGCAGCAATGTTTATCCCGGCTTTCATTTATTTTTGCCAGTTATTAATTTCACATATTATTCAATCCTTTGCCCTTTTTCTGCCACTGCTATGTAGTATACTGTAAATGCAGCAAGGATGAACTTGCTGCACCCTTCCCATCAAATTCATCATAAACAGCTTTCCTAAGGAAAACACTCTGCAATATCCCCTGCAGAGTGTTTTCTATTTTTAGCTTCTATATTTAATAACGCAAATAAAGCCGACAGGACTTTTCCTCTCCTAAAAGCTCTTAATAAAGCTTTGACATTTCAATCTAAACACCAATTATAGCCAACACCTATTCATAGTAAAAAGGCATGAACTACTCTTACAGCAGTTCATGCCTTTTGTTTTTTCTAATTATTTATTTTGTTCTTTTAAATGCTTTTGATAAGCAACGGTTTCAGCAACAACTACGCCGGACAAAGCCAAGAGAGCAATCAAGTTTGGGATAGCCATTAAGCCGTTAACAATATCGGCCAAAACCCAAATCTCTTCCAATTTAAGGAAAGGACCGCAGGCAATAAGAACGATAAAGATAATGCGGTAGGGCATAATTGCTTTAACACCCATCAAATACTCTACGCAGCGCTCGCCGTAATAGTTCCAGCCTAAAATAGTGGTAAAAGCAAAGAGTACCAAGCCAACCATCAGCAGCATACCGCCCCAAGCAGGAAATGCCATTTTAAAAGCCGCGTCGGTCATTGCTGCACCAGCTAAAGGTCCGCACCAAACACCGGTTACTGTTAAAGCCAAACCGGTTAAAGTACAAATAATAATGGTATCAATAAAAGTACCGGTCATAGAAACCAATCCTTGCTCGGCAGGCCATTTAGTTTTAGCTGCTGCTGCAACGATAGGAGCAGAACCTAAACCGGATTCGTTGGAGAATACTCCGCGAGCAACGCCACTGCGCATAGCCAGCATAACGGTTGCACCCAAAAAGCCGCCTTGTGCAGCAGTGGGAGTAAACGCATCCTTCAGAACCATACCAATAGCTTCGGGAACCTTATCTGCAAAGCAAACCAAAATGCCAACGGTAGTTAAGAAATAAAGCACTGCCATAGCAGGAACGATTTTAGAAGCAACATTAGCAATAGATTTAAGACCGCCAATGGTTACAGCTGCAACAAGCACAGTCAAAGCAATACCGGTGTACATAACGGGAATACCTGCGGAAATTTTGGTAATTTCTACAATAGAATTTACCTGAGCAAAAGTGCCGATGCCAAAGTAGGCACACAAAATGCCAAAAGCTGCAAAAATAACAGCCAAAGGCTTATAAGCCTTACCCAAACCGTTTTCAATATAATACATAGGGCCGCCGGAAATATTGCCGTTGGCATCAACAGTACGATATTTTACTGCCAGCAGACATTCTGCATATTTGGTAGCCATACCAAAGAAAGCAGCAATCCACATCCAGAATAAAGCGCCGGGGCCGCCGGCTTTAATAGCAGTAGCTACACCAACAATATTGCCGGTACCAACAGTAGCCGCCAAAGCTGTGCACAAAGCTTTAAAACTGTTTACGTCGCCGCTGCCGTCGTTTTTAGCGCTAAAAATCAATTTCAGTGCGTCCCCAAGCTTAAATACCTGCAGCAAACGCAGACGAATAGTCAGCCAAATACCGGTACCTACTAACAAAACCAAAAGCGGTGGACCCCAGACAAAAGAGTCAATCTCATTCAAAATATCCAACATAACAAAACATCTCCCTTTAAATAATAAAATCCATAAGTAAATATAAAAACCGGAGTATCGCGCTAATACTCCGGTTAAAGTCAATGACCATATAAACACCCCCAGCGGTGTTTATATGTAAGCTTTGCTCCGTCCATTGGCCTGAGAGATTGGCCTGCTTTAAGCAGGCTTGCACCTTCGGCGCCCATTTAAGGGACTCTCCAGAGTTGTGTCAATTTACGGTTCCGCCTCTTGCGAAGCACCTGAGAGTTTTGCTCCTTCGGTAGGCAATGCCTTCTCCCATAAACGTCATCCACTCGTTATTTACTTATGTACGCTATTATAGTACATTCTGAAGAAAAAAGCAAGTACTTTTTTTAGAAATCCTCTTATTTTTGCTTAGCTGCAATTTCCCTCATGCAAAATACCAAGGAACCATTGCCACGATGATTCATAATACACTCGCAGCAGGTACCATGACGAGGGCAGGTAGTTTTGGGACAGGTGCAGTTGGCCTCGTTACAATGCTTACGTTCTTCCATGTTGATTCCTCCATTCATTCTTTACAGTCAGCCTTGCTCTGACATCACTATTATAGCACGCAAGCAGGGAATCGTCCATTCTTCCTTGTTCTACCTGAGGACTGAGCAGCAGATAGCGCTCCGAGCGTCCTGCCAGCTGCCATTGATGCTTGTTCTGCTTCAAAAAGTCCTTCATACTCTTTTCGTTGACGATAACAAAGGGATAATGCTGCTTTTCCATGGCAGTGAAGGGCATCACATTCTTGCTGGACCAGGACATGTTCTTGGGCTTGTAGCGCTCCAGCTCTTTTTCCGGTACCAGCTTAACAATACGTGCATTGCTGTAAAAAACGGCTGAGGTGGGATAGCTGCCATAAAGGCCCACCTCCCTGATACCGTCCTTGACCAAAAGCTCACCCAAGCCCTTGGCAGAACGCTGGGCAGAAAAGGGAATAGCGATGCTCATAATCAAGGCCAAATAAAAGCACAGACAAATACTGCCCAAGCCTAGCACCTGATGGGAGCCATTGAGCTGCCACACATAATACAGCATCATGCCCACAATGATGCTCAAGGGCAGCAAGAACATACTTTCCTCCGCTACCATGCCTGTAACAGTAACCCACTGAGCTGCACCTAACAAAGCGGCAAAAACGATGCCTACAAAGATGAAATAATGTATGGATAAGAGTCTCTCTTCTCTGGCAGCCAATTCCTTGGCCAAAAAGATACTCATAGGGAAGAGCAAAGGGTAGGTATAGGTGATGTATTTCGTAGCCATGCATTGGAAGAAGACGAAGATAACCCCTGCCCACAGGAGCAAGAACTTTTCGCTGGTCTCCCAGCGTCCACCCTCACGCCAACGTTGCCACAGACAGAGGGGCACCAAGGCGCTCCAGGGAAACAGGGCCAAGGCATTGACCAAAAGGTAATAATACCACACATTATCCCTTGGATGCTCGGACACTGTGGCCCTGAGGAAATTGTGTACCCCGAAAAAGGTGTTGATAAAATCACTGCCATGGATGGCATACATGGCTGCATACCAAGGTACAGCTACCAAAGCACAAAGCAGGGTGCCGCTGAACAATTTACAGCGCTTGAGCACCTGCCAATCCCGCTGCCACAGCAAAAACAACGTAATAATCAGTCCCGGCAAAAGTACCCCGATGGGACCCTTGGTGAGCACGGCAAGACCCGCGCTGACATACGTAAGATACCAGAATAGCGGCTTGTTTTCGCTATAGCCCAAATAGAAAAAGAGCAACGTGGCGCTGAAAAACAAAAACAGCACCGCATCCGTAATAATGGACTTGCTGATAAGGAAGAACTCCACACTGCTCAGCAGCAATACGCCACTAAAAAAGCCCACCTTTTCATTATACAGGCGATAGCCACCGTAGCTCACAAGGCCAATGCCCAAAAGTCCAAAAAGAGCAGGAAAGAACCGCGCACCAAACTCCGTAAAGCCAAACAGCTTGAAACCCAAGGCCGTGAGCCAATAAAACATGATGGGCTTATCATACCAATAATTGCCATAAATTTGGGGAGAAAGCCAGTCCCCGCTGAGCACCATTTCCTTGGCCGTCAAAGCATAGTTAGATTCTACGCTATCAGTTACTAGCAAGCTGCCGTTGCCAAAAAACAGCAGCAAAAGTGCCAACATAAACAGGCCTAGCCAATATTTCTTTTGCATACAAAAACACCCTCTCATAGCTTTTTAGCCATAGTATAAAACTATAATCTTAATAAGCTATTAAGAGAGGGTTAATTCATAATTAAGAAAACGCCAAATTTTTTAAGCTATTTTTAAAGGCAAGAGCACCTGCATAATAGTACCGCAGGGTTTGTTATCCAAAACCTTGATGTTGCCGTGATGCTGGCGAACAATGGCCTGCGCCAAGGACAGCCCCAAGCCAAGGCCTCCCTGACTACGACTACGTGCTTTATCCACTCTAAAGAATCGGTCAAAAACCTTTTCCTTATCCTCATCACTGATACCGCAGCCCTGATCCTGCACTGCCAAAAGCAAATTATTTTTAGTTTTGGTTGCAATAAAATCAATGCGGGTATGTTCAGGAGAATATTTAATGGCATTGTCCAACAGGATGATGAGCAGTCTATGTAAAGCTGCCTCGTCACCCAACAGCTGCAAATTGCCATCCACCTGAGTATACAGAGTAATATCCTTTTCCTGGGCCAAAAGGGCCAGCTGCTTGCCCACCCTTTGGCACAACTCCGTCATATCCACAGCTAGCTTCAGCTCCGGCATGGTACCCTCGTCCCCACGGGCCAGGGCCATGAGATGTTCCGTCAGTCTGGACATACGCTTGGTCTCGTTTTGCAGCATCTCAATGGACTCCTGCGCAAAGGCACTGTATTTGCTCTCCTCGTCCTCCCTGAGTCCCTGGGTAGCAAGAGCCATCACTGCCAGAGGAGTGCGCATTTCATGGGATGCATCTGCCGTAAACTGCATTTGCCGTCCATACATCTCGCTAATGGGCTTGATATTGCGCCCAGCCAACCAATACCCAAAATAGCAGGCTCCGACAAAAAACAAAACTGCGATACACAAAAGCTTGTAAAGAGTTTTAAAGGCTGCCGTGTAATAAAACTCTATATTTTCGAACATATAAAGCTTACCCACAGTCTCCCCGTTCTTCACCACCGGCGCCACCGCCGCCAAATAGCGATAGCGCGTGTTTTCAGGTTGATTCTTGTCCCCGTGCATGCGAATAATCCGCGTGCTATCCATTTTCTTGGGCCAATCATTACGATGCCGCCACAGCGCACGCCCCTGAGGTCCATCACCAAGCTGGTTCAAAATCTCTGTTTTATCATCCATGGTGACAAAATAGGCCAGCATACTACCTTCATGGACGGACACAGCAGAGCAGGGCTCCTCGCCGCTATCCACCCATTCCTCGGCTTCATGATAGACTGTGGCAACCAGCTCGTGCCTTTCATGGTCAATGATTTCCCACCAAACAAAGGTATAGGCGACAAACACAATGAGCAAAATCAACACGCCAAAAATGCCCGCATAAATACAGGTCATACGCCGCCGCAGATTCTCAAAAATCTTACTCCACATAATACCCCACTCCGCGTAGCGTTTTAATCAATTCCTCACCATTAAGGCTAGCAATCTTTTTACGCAAAAGGCGAATATGCACGTCCAAATTATTTTCTGTTACCTCGCTATCAATGCCCCAAATCCTGTCCTGCAGCACAGTGCGCGGCATCACCTGTCCTTTATTGCGCAGCAAAAGCTCTAGCAGCTTGTACTCACGGGGTCGCAGCTCCACTCTTTTTTCGCCGTAGGCCAAGCAATAGGTGCTGGCCTCCAGCACATAAGGACCATAGCTCAGATTATTGACCGTGTAGCTGTCCTGACGGCGGCATAAAGCATGGAGCCGTGCCACCAGCTCCTCCATGGCAAAGGGCTTCACCAAATAGTCATCCGCTCCTGCATTGAGTCCCTGCACCTTGTCCGCCACCGTGTCCTTGGCCGTGAGCAGCATGATTTTTCCTTGATACTCCTCCTCACGCAGCTTGGTGCACAGCTCTATGCCACTGAGCTTGGGCATCATCCAATCAAGCACCAACACATCATAGCCATCAGCGTAAACCTTACTATATGCTTCTTCTCCATCCTGCACCCAGGTGGTGATGATATTCTGTTTTTTCAAGAGCATGCTCATGAGCTTGCCCAAATTTAAATCATCTTCAGCCAATAGTATTTTCATAATTTCGCCTCCGCAGATATTTTATCACGTTATAGCATACTAGAAGCTGCTGAATTTTAACTGAATACTACCAACTTTAAAGCTTTTTTAGTTCTATTGATTTATTAAGCATAAATATTGACAGTAAAACTATTTATATCAACATTTATATTTAGTGACTTTCATATTTTTTGTTTTTATTTCTTTAAGAACCAATTCTATACACATATCTAAATTTTTTCTAATATCTGTTTCCCAAAACCGCAATACATTCCAACCATTATCACGAAGTTCAATAGTATTCTCCAAATCTCTCTCTATATTACGTTTTATTTTCTCATGCCAAAACTCCACATTAGTATGTACATCATAACGCTCAAATGTTTTTCCGTGCCAAAAATCGCCATCACAAAATATAGCTATTCTATATTTAGTAATGACTATATCTGGATGGCAATTATAAAGTTTTATGTTTTTACGATACCGAACTCCTTTATGCCACAGTGCTTTACGCAAGGATACCTCAATTTTAGTATCCTTGCTTTTTATAGCTACCATATTCTTATGTCGCTGAGCTTTTGTTAAATTATCCATTATATTTAACCATTTATAAATTCACACCTTCTGTTTCTTTAACATAGTCAACAAATTTCTTGATAGTCCAAATACGGTTTTGCTTTTCTTTAGGGTACGTTTTTATATATTCCCTAGGAACAACTAAAATGACTTTTTCTGCTTCCATTTCATCCATTTGATCTGCTGATATCCCCTGTTGCAAAGTACAGAGAAACTTATTTTTATCTCTTAATCTGTCGGCTTCATTCAAAATCTGTCTCCATCTATCTTTACAAGTAGTTTTAGCAGCTAAACTGATCAATTTATCCGTAGAAAAAGAAATATTTCTATAAGCATCCTGAGATGGAAAAATAAAATCCGGCCTTTTTTTGCCTTCTGTAACAGCCTGTGAAGTATATTCTATTTTATTACCATCAAATATTGCAGATAAATGATGCTCTAAACTTTTTCCTGCTCTGCTTTTCCTGCGATTCAATACCTGATTAGCAATCTTAATAAAATCCTCGACATCATCAAAACCATTGCGAATTAAATCTCCATATCTTGCATGTTCAATAGCTCTGAACAGCTTAAATTCCATATTATACCAGTCTAAAAGTTTTTGATCAGGATTATATATTATATATTCTAAATGATTATATACAATATTTTCTATTTCACGGGCTTTAGCAGACACAGCTTCTGACGTAGGAAAATCTACATCAAGCATGACAATAAAATTATAAAACTGCTCCTTCTCTAGAATATCCACATCTCTATTATTTATGTTAATTAGATTGTTAGTTTCAGTAGGAGATATATTAAAAGCATCTAAAAACTGATTTATTTCCTCATCTGTATTTAACACATATCCTTGATAATCAACTTCTGTATTTTGAATTAAAACAAACAGCGCACCTGTATATTCGTGATTTAAAAACTCAAAACCTCGACCAAAATTAGTAATTCTATATTCATTACGAGTGCCTTTGCCATAATAAATAAAGCGGGTATCAGTGACTTTTCCATCCTGCCAACTAATTTTTACCCATTTTTCATGATTATTACCTTTTTCAAATCGTTTATCAAATAAAATAGGAATAGCTGGCTTAGCAATATAAATTCCCGCCTGATGACCACCTGTTAAACCAGTATCATTAGCTGATAAAAATTTACAGAAAGATAGTTTTCCCTTGTTGACAGCATTTATAGCCAATTCTGCGTAATTATCCATTATATTACCTCTCTATATTTTTCCACTATATTACAATCCAACATATTAAGCTTATCAACAACCAGTTTCGCAATACATTCAATAAGAGGAACTACCACAGAATTACCAAACTGTCTATAGGCTTGAGTATCCGATACAGGGATGACAAAACTATCTGGAAATCCCTGCAAACGTGCACACTCACGCGGAGTCAGCTTACGTGGATTCTTTCCCGCCTGTTCTATCAATACCTCGGAGCCATCCTTGTAATATCTAGCACTTAGTGTTCTAGAAATACCATCCAAAGGTGCTATACCATATCCAAAACCATTGCCAGCAGCTTTATGCTTAGCTGCATAATTTTGTAAATAAAGCCAAAGTTTATCAGAAAGTGTATACTTGTCACTTACTTCATGCTCTAAAATATCACTAATTACTGGTTTTATTTTTTGTGGTAAAATATTAAATCGAAAATCAATATTATCGCCATATCGTTCTTTATCAAAACCAACTATTATAATGCGCTCACGGTGCTGTGGAACAAAGCTCTGTCCATCAAGAACTTGGTAGAACACCTCATAATTTAATTCGTATAATGATTCAAGTATAATCTGAAAAGTTCTGCCTTTATCATGACTACACAAATTTTTGACATTTTCCAACATGAAAGCTTTAGGACGTTTAGCTTTCAAAATACGGCATACATCAAAAAATAAAGTACCTTGGGTTTTATCTTCAAAACCGGTTGCTCTACCTAAGCTTTGTTTTTTGGATACGCCAGCAATAGAAAACGGCTGACAAGGAAATCCTGCTATTAAAACATCATGATTTGGTATGTCCTTAGCATCTATCTTAGTGATATCTCCATCTGGATATTCTCCAAAATTAGCCATATAAGTCTGTTGACAAAATTTATTCCACTCATTGGAATAAACGCATTCTCCGCCAACTCTTTCATACGCAATTCTCATACCACCTATACCAGCAAACAAATCTATAAAAGTAAATGTAGTATTACGTTTTTTCTTATTTTTTTGAGCCATCATCAAATATATGGCTGTAGAAATAGAATCTTGTACACTCATACCTGTTATTTTTGCATAATCCGTAATTTCTTTATATTGATTATCTTCTAATCTTATATGAACCTGTTTTGCCATTATTGCACCTCTGGGAATTTTTATATACCTAGTATAACACAGAGAACAGATTTTCTCAAGAGTGTATCCAAAAACGACATATATGTAGAAATATTATATGCATTTTAATAACA
>ULSP01005322.1_pt1 | contig 19201 bp, 21 predicted proteins | sample 1956811 | NCBI WGS metagenome assembly ULSP01 (sample SAMEA4835711, study PRJEB28245) | human gut metagenome | biome: gut microbiome; material: fecal sample | place: Denmark | collected 2008
GAAATCGCTCTGCTGCCGCTCCACCTCCCGAAGTTTCAGCGCGTTGAGTTCCCGGCGCAACGCCTCGACCTCCCGTTCCAAATCACGGTCGGAAGATTCCGGAGCCTTACTCCGCACCCCCTTCGCCGCCTCGGCCGCTTCGAGCTCCGACGGATCGGCAATCACTTCGTGATCCGCCGGGAAGGTCGGGATCTCCAACTCGGCCGCCAGGGGCGTATGCTTTCCCTGGAAAACGACCCGGGCCCGGACGCGGATCGTTCCCGGAGTCGTTGTGGCGCGCACGAGCACGGGGGCCGTACCCCAGCTGACCCGCCGGGGATTGGTGAAGGTCCCTTCCGAAGCAACCAGCTCGCCCGGACCTTCGATCTCGAAGAGCACCTCGCAGTCGTTCAGACGCTTGATCGTCCCGTTCTCATCCGCCACGGCGGCTACGACCGTCATCAGGTCCGAGCCGTCGGCCGTCATCCCTGCCGGCCCGTCATCGGCCCACAGCAACAGTTTCGCAGGACGCCGCGCCGGCATGACCTTGTGCGTCGCCACGACCCGGCCGTCCACAAGCCCCTCGGCCAGCAGATAGGAGTCGCCCTGACGCCCCTCGCGCGACAGCTCCTTGTCGCGCATCACATCGAAAACCCCTTCGAACAGGATCATCGGAGAGGGCATGCCGCCCGCCTCGGGCGACTTGCGGTAGACGCGCGGCTCTCCATCCCTGCAGCAGGTCAGGCGCACCTCGTCGCAATTGCTGTAGACCGTCACATCGGCCGGCGAGAAGGGGGTCATGGCATGGGCGATGTAGACCATCGGGCCGCTTCCGGCAATCAACTCCGGATTGGGCTGCACAGGCCGCTGCGCGCAGAACATGTAATAGGAGTATTTCGGCTGCCGGAAGGCATCCATGATGCCGCCGTAGAAGGGATCGGGATGATAGCCCCGCTGGTGGTCGAACGAGTGCCAGAGACACCCGCCCACATGCTGGCGCGGCGTCCGCCACAAAGCATCGTAGCACGTATACTGATAGTCCGGGCGGGCATATCCTTTGGCCTGGATGAGCATCGGCACCTCGCCCCACCCGCGGTTCACGCGGCTCGGCGAATTGTGCGAATTCCAGTCATCGACGTTGTCCCCCCACTCGCGGGTGAAATAGCACACCTTCGGATCCAGCTCCCGGGTATTGAACGCCCCGTCGCCCCCGTTGAGCGGATGGGTGAACTGCACGGGAAAGTGTTCGGCTCCGCGGGCCGCGGCATCGCAACCCGCATAACAGTAAGGATAGGGATACTCCTCATGCAGGATTCGCACGACATTCGCGGCGAAATCCTCCGGATACCATGTCTCGTTGAGAATCGGCTCCCAAAGCCACACCGAGGGGTGGTTGCGGTCGCGGCGCACCATGTTACGGATGTCGGAATAGACCCGCTCGGCAAAGACCCGATCGTCGTTCCAGAACTGCCAGCCCGGGGTATTGACGATCACGAAAAGCCCCAACTCGTCGCAGGCGTCCATGAAGGCCGGATCCTGCGGATAGTGGGCGTTGCGGATCACGCGCAGGCCGACATCGCGCAGCTTCCTGGCATCCCGCCAGTGGAGGCTGTTCGACAGGGCATTGCCCACGACGGCGAAGTCCTGATGGCGGTTGGCGCCGATCAGCGGCCACGGATAGGGCCTGCCGTTGAGCCAGAACCCCTCCTTGCCCCGGAACTCGATGCTGCGAATACCGATCCGGCGGCAATAGCCATCGACCACATCGCCCTGCTGGTCCTTCACGTAAACATGCAACTTGTAGAGGTAGGGCATATCGGGCGACCAGAGGCGGGGCTGCGAGAGGGTCACGCGGGCCTCGACCCGCTTGGCCGCCCCGTTGGTCACCGAGAGCCGCTCCTCGGCCGAAGCGGCCAGCTGTCCCTCCCGGTCGTAGAGTTCATAGACGACCCGTCCCCGGAACGACCGGCCCAAAAGGTTGCGCACGTGTGCAGCCATCCGCACTCTGGCCGAGGCCTCCGACACGTCGTCGTAGGAGACGAAGAGCCCGCCTCCGGCCTCCTGATCCTCGTAGTTGGGATCGGTGATGAAGACCCGGTTGTGGGCGATGAGCCAGCAGTCGCGGTAGATGCCGCCGAAGTAGGCAAAATCCAGTGCATCCTGCGGTTTGCCGGGCGGGAACATCGGATCGTCGCTGTTGTCCGCACGCACGGCGATGACATTGTCCCCGCCGTACTCGACGGCGGGCGAGATATCGACCACGACCGGCAGATAGCCTCCATAGTGCCGGGCGAGGCAGTGTCCATTGACCCACACCTCCGATTTGCCCATGATGGCCTCGAAATGGAGGAACAGCCGCTTGCCCCGCCACTCCTCGCGGGGCGTGAAGTGTTTGCGGTACCACACCTCGCCCTGATAATTGACGCAGCCGCTGGCTTCGGTCGGCAGGTATTCGATCCCGTCGGGGAGCGAGACGAGCGGCCAGGCCCGATCGTCGAAATCGCGCTGTCCGGCTCCCTCGGCCGCCCCGCGGTGGAAACGCCATGCCGGATTCATGTTATAGACCGTGCGCCCCGTGCCGGGGAGTTCGTAAAACCCCGCCGTAGAGAACTGCGGCCGGTAAGCCACGACGGCCGACGAATCGGCCCCGGGGAGCGACTGTGCCGCAGCAAGGCCCGGGAACGACAGACAGGCGGCGGCCACAAGGGAACGAAGGATGGATCGCATATGGATGAAATTGTTGTTTACCACGCAGTTGCAGGACCGGTAGGAGATACGGGAGCGACCGCTGCCGGGCGGATGCCGCCGGGCGGATCGGACAATCCCGGAGAGCAACTGCCGGCCGGAAGACAAATATAGCAAAAAACAGCCAATCAGGCAACCGCCGGAACGGAATCGGTCGCATCGGCACGGGCCCGGCCGCAGGAATGACATCCGACCGAAGGAAAATCGACCGCACGGAGGAGCTTTCCGCCCGCAGGGAGACAGGGAGCGGGAAAAATTTTCTTACCTTTGGTCCCGAATCCCCAAGACCGAGCCGATGTATGGGCATGAAAACGAAACGAGCAAAGGGTGTATGTCTATGAATATGGTGCGATAGTGTGTGTATCAGTCAGTTATGTACGTTTTACAGGTCGTGAGACGATAAAACGAAACGAGCAAAAAGTTGAATTTGGTTGAATTTAGGTTTAATTCTGGGCGTGCGACCGTTAAATGCAGCTTTAATTCTGGTTTAACGACGCTTTAATCTGGTTTAATTGATACGGCAATATGGTGGAGCTTTGACAGCTGATCGGCTGACGGGTGAAGACATGGGAGCTGCTGGGCGTGACCGCGAGAAACGGGCGCCTGGCGGCTCTTTTTTTTGTGCGGTGCAGAATGGCACGGAACGGCGACAGAAAGGCGCTGAAACGGCTGTTTTCGGGCTTATCTGGGCAGCTGTGCCCCATATATGCGCATGGACGGCGGGCAATGCAACGGCAAAAGGCGCGTGCAGGGCTTCCAGATGCAGGGAAAGAGGTACGTTGGCGCGACACAGAGCTGCGGATCCTGAGAAAGCCAGGCGTTTAACGGGGTGTTAAATGGGGTGTTAAACGGCACCAGGACGAACGACAAAAAAAGGGGTAAAAACGGTGCACTTTTGGTGTTCCTGGCGACCCCGAAAAATGCAAAAAAACAGGGTTGGGGGGACAGTTGGGGGGACAACACGGTGGACAAATCGTGCAAGCATAGACCCCTTTAATGGAAAAAAACGAGGTGGAAAACGGCAAAAACGCGGAGAATGTACCCCTTTAATTCCGTTTAACGCATAGTAAAAATACCCCGTAAAACACTACTGATTTGTATTGATATTCAACTATTTACAGGCGTTTAACATGTGTTTAACGCGCAGAAAACAGTGTTTTCGTGCTTTTTTCGTTATTTCTGGGACTGTCTGGGTGCCCATAATGCCCACCCCATTACCCTACATTTGCAGTACCTGACATGTTCACATCGGAAGCAGTTTTTTGCAGCTTCTTTTTTAATTGTCCGACTTGTTCGCGCAGCCTGCCTATTTCTTCCGCCTGCTGTATGATTTTAGCATCTTTTCGTTGTATATACGGCTCGTATTGCTTAAAGAAATCAGATAGAAAAGAATGGTCATTAAGCGGTTTTGCGACTTCCTCTGGTTGGTTTGGCAGTGAGTAATACCCAAGGCCTGTTAGTAACCACATAGCATTAACCTCGTAAGTTATTACGATTTTTTCGAGAACGTCAGCTTTGGGGACTACGCCTTTGATATAGCTGCGTATATTTGCTTCCGAAATGCCTAATTTATCGGCAAATACGGTGTTTTTGCCGCCTGTTTTTTCATCGACCAACATCTTAATTCTTTCGTGTATTGTTGTGCTCATATAGTAATTTTTTACGTTTTCAATGTAATATCTTGCGATTTTATTTGGTCAATTCGCAAGAAATTACGACTTTTGCAGTGTTGTAATTCATTACACTGCGGCCAAAGGTACTAAAAAAAGGTCGAACAAAAGATTATAAACCCGTAAAAGTAAAAGATATGACGAACGTAAGAAGACAAATCGAAGTTTCACAGAAGACCCGCCAGGAGCTGGTCAAGCTGTTTAAGACAAGTAGCGTGAGTATCTGGCGTGCGCTGTCATTCAGAGATAACAGCCAGACAAGTAAGAAAATCAGGAAAGTGGCGCAGGAAAAAGGGGGCGTAATAATCATGCTGCTGCCTGCTATTGAGACAATACACGACGCGGACAACTTCATGCGGCAGTATTTCCCCAACGACGTAATGATAGAGGCTAACAAGAATAACAGTCACGTCGACCTGTTGAAGTGCGGCGAAATAGTGAAGAGCTGGGACAATGTATATGTCAGTGATTTAGAAAAAATACAGCAGGAAGCCATAGCGCTGTGTGGTGTGTATGTAAGATAACGACGGGGAGGTAGGTATGGAAATGTATAACAATATGCTTTGCATCAGCAGCCAGGAGCTTACGGGCATAGTGAGCCTGTCGGCTTTGAAAAAGATGAACCAACGAGGCACTGTGCAGCAGGTACGGCGTGCGTGTTACGGCACCAGCGCGCTGTATGTTGTGGAAAGCCTGCCCGTACAATACCGCGCCGAAGTTTACCGCCGCTTTCCCGACCTGCAAGAACGAGCAGAAAGCAAGCCATTTGTTGATAGTGTAGAGCCTGACGGAAAGGCCATGCAGTTTTATAGCGACTATGTGCTGGCGGACGGTCGCCACCTGACAACAGACAAGCAGCAGGAATATGCCAACAACTGTGCTATACTTAACGCGTTCGGGCAGCTGCTGGAGAGAGCTAACAGCCACCGAATGCGTCAAAGCAAAAGACGTATGAACCAGGGCGAGTTCTGGGGCAAGGCCGCAGCTGCGCTGCCGCGCCTGTCAGACCGCTGGCCGAACAGCCTGCCGAACAGCCGCAGACGCCTGCACATGAAGTGGCAGGAGTACCAGCAGCAGGGCTATGAATGTATGATCAGCAAGAAGTACCAGAATAAGAACGCGGCCAAGGTGCTGGACGAGCAACAGCAGTCTGCTCTTGTGGTATTGCTTTCACATCACAACAACCTGGCCGACACGGACGTGGCTGCGCGCTACAATAAAGTGGCCGACGTGAAAGGCTGGCCGCAGATAAGCCCCAGCACCGTGGCCGTATGGCGCGAAAAATTAGACCTGCTGACCGCTGCGGGTCGCCGCGGGGCTACGAACTTCCGCAACGAACGCACCATGCAGGTGAAGAGACGCAGGCCGTCGGCGCCGTTCCTCATGTGGACGCTGGACGGCTGGACAGTGGAGCTGCTTTACCAGCAGACGACCGAAAACAAGAAAGGCCAGCGCGTGACGACATACAGCAACCGCCTGACGCTTGAGGTAGTGTTGGATCCGTGCTGCAACTACCCCATAGGCTACGCCATAGGCACACACGAAACCCCCGCCCTTATCACCGAAGCGCTGCGCAATGCAGCCAAGCACAGCCAGGAACTTACAGGCCAGATGCTGCGCAGCAACCAGCTGCAATGCGACCACTACGGCATAAAGAGCATGCAGGAGCTTTATCTTGTTTCAGCACAGAAGCTGACACCTGCGCGCGTAAAGAACGCCAAGGCCAAAGTGGTGGAGCCTTACTTTGGCTACTTGAATAAGACGTACTGCCAGAAGTTTGATAATTGGTCGGGCTTCGGCGTGACGACCAACCCGAAACGGCAGCCGAACAGTGAGGCGCTGAACGCGCTGCGGCACAGTTTCCCCGACGAGGCAGGACTGCGTGAACAGATACACCGCATAATGGCCTTTGAGAGAGCCAGCAAGTACAAACAATTCATGCAGATGCTGGGTAACCTGCCAGAAGAACGCCGCCTGCCGCTGACACGCGAAGACTACCTGCTTTATTTCGGAGCCACCACGGGGCTGACCAACGCGCTGGAGGGCTGCGGCCTGCGCCCCACACTGCTGGGAATAAAGCGCGATTATGACTGCTGGGACATGACGTTCAGGGAGCATGCAGGCGAAAAATGGGCAGTACGCTATGACCCCGACGACCTGGGCGAGGTGCTGGCGGTGAACGAAGACGGCAGCCGCCGTTACATGCTCAAAGAAAAGTATGTGCAGCCCATGGCGCTGGCCGAGCGAAAGGCTGGAGACGCCGAGCAGCTGGCCGCTGTCCACAACTTCAACAAGCAGCTTGAAAACCATGTCACCGAAAAGCTGACCGAGGCCTACGAAAATGTAGAAAGGCTTATCGGTGAGACCGAGAGCCAGGACGCCCTCCTGCTGGGCAGGCTGCTGCTGGTGAACAGCCAGGGACAACACAAGCTGCCAGCCGCACAGAAGCGTTTGAGCGCGGCCGAAATAGCCGAGGTGAACTATGAGACCGTAGAGCCGACACCAGGCATGCCGACAGGCTGGCAGGAAGAGGCAGAAAGCTTTGATATTTTCTAACAACACATAAAAGCATACCGATATGACAAAGGACGAAAAGAGCCTGATCGCGCAGAGGCTCAAAGAATACTGCGAGAAAATGGGCAGCCAGAACAAAGCCGCCAGAAGTTTGAACGGAACCAGCACCGCGACCGTCAGCAAGATGCTGTCAGGTGATTGGGACACCATAAGCGACGACATGTGGCGTGCCGTTGCGGCACAGATAGGCCACGACACGACGCAATGGCAGATCGTGAAGACGCAGGCCTACAAGCGCATGACGTTCTTAATGGAGCAGGCACGCGAGGAAAGCCTGGTGCTGGCCATTACGGGCTTCGCAGGCTGCGGCAAGACCGAGGCCATAAAGAGCTACACAGCTGGCAAACGCAACGTGTATCACCTCATGTGCAGCGAGTATTGGAACCGCCCGACATTCATAAACAAGCTGCTGCGCGCCATGGGCAGAGACATGGCGGGAAGCGTAAGCGAGCAAATGGACACCATAGTGGAAGCCCTGAACAGCGCCGACGCGCCGCTTATCATTCTGGACGAGGCCGACAAGCTGCGCGACCAGGTGCTTTACTTCTTTATCAGTCTATACAACAGCCTCGAGGGACACTGCGGCATAGTGCTGGTGGCCACTGATTACCTTAAAAACCGCATAGAGCGTGGTGTGCGCCTGAAAAAGAAAGGTTATGAGGAAATTTTCAGCCGCATAGGTCGCAAGTTCGTGCAGCTTCAAGTGATAAACGGCGAGGACATCACAGCCGTGTGCAAGGCGAACGGAGTTGTGGATCCTGCCGAAATACAGAAAATCATAGCAGAGAGTGAAAGCGACCTGCGCCGTGTGAAACGCGCTGTCTGGGCAGCCAAAAAGAAAGGGGGTGCACAGTAATGGCACGTTTCGTCATTGAAAAACACAGCAAGAGGCAGCCAATTTGGCTGCTGGCTGTGTTAGCAACGTTTCCCTTTGATAGGAAAAGAAGTTATCCTGACGTGGAAAGATACGCTATGTTGGCCGCCGTTTTGTCGTATCTGGAAGACTTTACATATAAGCGTAGGAACTCATTAGAGCGTTTGGGCATTACACATAATATACGCTGCACCGATTCCACCATTACAGTAAGTTCCATTAACGGCGTTCCGTATCTTACAATACATTTAATAACAGAAGATTGAACGCTATGCGCAGGGCTATAAGTAATAAGAACGTAATGCAGGCCAAGTTTGAAACAGCCCCTTTTACAGGGGCGTGGCTTGCAAGCCTGGGGCGGCCAGAACTTCGCGGCGCGTGGCTGATATACGGGGGCAGCGGGAGCGGCAAGACCACCTACGTGATGCAGCTCTGCAAATACCTGACGAATTTTGGTCGCGTGGCGTACAACAGCCTGGAGCAGGGTTTGAGCCTGTCGCTGCAAAAAGCCTGGGAGCGCGTAGGCATGGAAGAGGCAGGCTCGAAAATCGTGCTGCTGGAAAAGGAGAGCCTCAAGGACATACGGGCGCGCATGGGCAAAAAGAACAGCCCCAACATCGTGGTAATAGACAGCGTGAACTATTGGATCGGCTTCACCTGGCGCGACTACAACAAGCTGAAAGACGACAACCCCGACGTGCTGTTTATCTTCATCGCACACGAGGACAAAGGCCAGCCCAAGGGCAACATGGCCAAGAACATACGCTATGATGCGGACATAAAAATACGCGTGGAGGGTTACAAAGCATTTGCCACTACCCGCTACGAGGACTCGGAGAAAGGAGAGGGCGGCGCTGACTTCATTATATGGGAACAGGGCGCCCGTGAATATTGGGCAGACGTTTAGAAACATTCAAATTTACGACAATGGCAGAGAACAAGACAATGGACAGCATACACAGGGGACTTCTGAAAAAGTTTCACACCCTGTGCACAGTCCTGGGCATGACGGCCGACGAGAAGCAGACCCTAATAGAAAGCTACGGCGTCGAGAGTAGCCGCGACATAGACACGCACGACCTTGTGGACATCTGCGGCAAGCTGTCAAAGCAGGCCAGCGACAGCAAGCATAAGGAGTGCGACAAGCTACGAAAGCAGTGCATGGCGGCCATAGGCAGCTGGCTGAAAATGTGCGGGCGCAAGAGCAACGCCACAATCATTAAGGCCATAGCCTGCCGTGCGGCAAAATACGACGACTTCAACAAGATACCCAAGGAGCGGTTGCGCAACCTGGTGTATCTGTTTAACAACAAAGTCAAGGACGGCGACGCCGTGGACGACATCACCAGCGGGAAAATATTTCTGCTGTATAAGACTGAAAACGGGACGCAAAACATAAACGGCAATGGGAAAAAGCATTATGATGCGTGAGGTACAGCGGCACATAAAAGAGGCCACCATGGAGCTGGAAACTGACGACTTTATATGGTTTTTGCGGGAGCTGGCAGAATGGTGCAACAGTGAAGCTGACATGCAAGAATACAAGTTTGAATTAACCGAAGACGAACAACAATAAAAGTAAACAGAATGACAAAAGAGAAAGAACAACAGACAATCGAGGCGCGCCCGCTGGTATATATCAGCGGCGCCATAGCGCACCATGATTTGCAGGAGCGCATGGAGACATTCGGCAAGGCCGAGGAACATCTGGCACGTCAGGGCTGGTGCCCTGTAAACCCGTTCAACAACGGTGTACCGCAGTCGTCACATTGGACAGAGCACATGCGCGCGGACATCATGCTGCTGCTGGGCTGCGAGGCTATATACATGCTGCGCGGTTGGGAACTGTCGAAAGGCGCAAAGCTGGAGCTTGACGTGGCCAGCTCATGCGGCATTAAAGTGCTGTTTGAACAGCCACAAAATAGTATTAAATGAGTGTTTAACCATTAAAAGCAAACATTATGAGTTGGATAACGGAAAGCAACCGAAAGGAGCATTTTATTTACGGCATTTTCTGCGGCTTTGTGGGCACGCTTCTTTTTGCCGCAGGTGTTGCCGTCGGCATGGAGTATAAAGACCGCGCATGGGGCGGAAAATGGGACTGGCTGGACATTCTGGCCACAGTCCTGGGTGGTCTTGTGGGGCAGGTCATGCAAATACTGTTTGTATGCCTGCTGTTCTGGGCTTACAAATAGGCCATTTAACAGGCATTTAATAAGAGTTTAACAACCGATAAAACAAGTAAAACAATGGACGAAAAAGCAAGAACGACCGTCGAAATGACGGCAGAGGAACAGGAACAGTTTGCAGCCTTTAAGGCAGAACAGGAGCGAAAGGCACGCATGGAGCGGAGAAAAGAAAACCGCCAGGCCTATGCGCAGATCGTGGATGAACAGGTGCAGTTGGCCATACCAGAGCTTATGAGCCTGTCGGAGCAGATTAAGACGGTAAAAAACACCGTTTTCAGCAATTTCAGGGCTGTTTTAGCCATGAAAGAGGACGTAATGAGCCTGACGCAGGCAGGACAGCACAGCCACACTTTTACGACCTCTGACGGCCTTATGCGCCTGACGCTGGGTGTAAACACTATTGATGCCTACCGTGACACGGTAGAGGACGGCATTGCCATGGTACGAAAGTACATTGAGAGCATGGCAAAGGACGACAACAGCCGCGCGCTGGTGAATGCGGTGCTCCGCCTGCTGTCGCGTGACCAGAAAGGCACGCTGAAAGCTTCGCGCGTGTTGCAGCTTCGCAAAATGGCCGAGGACACGGGCGACGAGACATTCATAGAGGGCGTGAAAATCATTGAGGAAAGCTACCAGCCGAGCGAGACAAAGCAGTATATCCGCGCCGAGTATAAGGACGACAAAGGCTGGCACGTCATACCTCTTTCAGTCACCGACGTAATGTAGCGGAGCCATGTATCTGGAGAGCATAAAAAAGCGCGCCCCGTAGCCGAAGCCAAGAAGCACGCGCACCCGATGTGTAAAAGACTGCACAAAGATATGAAAATTTCGGTAAATGGGAGGCAAAAGACACTATAAAAGCACGTTGGAGCGAGTGCAGCGCATAAGAATGATAACAGAAAAGTATTATGAGGCGGGAAATAACGCGAAATGCTACAAGGCTGTGTGGAAAAAGTATATTTACCCCATTTACCCGATGTGTTACAGAACTTACCTGAATTATCTGAATATACCGACCCCTCCGCCGCCCCCGCCGTCACCTGCACAACTTGATTTGTTCGCAGATTTTTTCAACCCTTGACAAAGCAAGGCCGTCAGCATTCTGGCGGCCTTGTTTGGTCTATTTCCCGCCGATCGATATTGACGACAGAGGTGTGGCCTGTGCCTTGCGTCCGCCAGCTATGAACTGCGTCCGCGTGACATAGCGCTCCACGCTTTCGATGAGCTCTGCGTGGTTGTGGTTGGTGGCCGATACCGTCAGCATGAACGTAGAAAAGTTTTCGCCCGACAGTGTGGCCATGGCTGCATGCACCTGGTCTATCAGGTCGAAATAGTCCAGGGCGTCCTCGATGCGCTTGTCGTCGATGCCACCCGTGTAGTTTTTGGTGCGTGTAATGATATGCAGGCGGACAGGTACGTCGGCCATACATATATGGTTGGCACACTGTTTTACGTTGTACTGTTCAAACTCCACAAAGACCGAGGGCACAGGCCACGCGGTTGCTTGTGTGATTTCTGCCATGTGTTCGTTCCACAGGTCTATAAACTTGATGCCTGGCACCTGTTCCTTGATACGGTGCGCAATGGCAAAAAACAGCTGTTTTCTCATTTTCTCAAAGTTTTAACAAGTTCGTCGTTGTATTGCCGCACGTTGTCTGCTATGATGCTGCCAACGATGCGCCGTGTGTCTTCTCCGTCGCCGATAAACTGACGTTGCGGCACGTTCACAGTCCGTGTGTGCTGTCGGACAACGTGGGTTTTTCCTTTCTTGCCTTTCCTGACATGTTGCCTGACCGTTACGCTTCCCTTTCCGCCCTCATTATGCAGTGTGGCATAGGGTACCTGCGAGGTGAAGCGTACGCCCTTGTCTGTTTCCTGGCAGTCGATAGAACGGCGCAGCGTTCCTGTTACCAGCAGCAACGAGCCAAGGGCGTGAGGGTTTCGGCGCTTCTTCCATTTTTCGGTAAAAAACGCCTTGCGGGTGAAGTTTCTGTCGAACTCTTCGGAAAGCTCAACCCTCATGTCGGAAATGATGTTTTTTTTCAGTTTTGCGGGGTCAATCATGGCCTTTTATGCTTGATAATGCCAGGGTGGCAAGCATAAACTTTACCTGCTGGCGTTCCGTCTGGTCAAATTGGCTTAAATCGGTCAAAATGGGGCGTTCTGACAGCTTTTCCCACATGTCGTCGGTCAATTCCATACCCATGAGAAAAAACACGCCAGAAACGTCGTTTTTGCTCAATTCGGTGGTGATAATCATCTTTTCTTTCATTTTTCTGTATTTTAATGGTTGATAAACGATTAAATTGTGTACTTTTGCGGTATGACACATTTAGTTGACAAAATAGAGGAACGTCCCTACCTGTGTGAGGACTGCAAACACTTCATCAAGGGCATAACGTGCCGCGCCTTTGATATAATCCCCCTGGAAGTCTTTGAAAATCCAGAGGGGCACGCGTCTGTCATGCCTGGGCAGAAAGGCAACTATGTCTTTGAGACCGACAAACAGCGTGACACAATGCGTGTCTATGGCTTTGACGAAGACGCGCCAGCAGACTGATATTTTTCTGCATAGATTTTCTTAATCAGCATACCGACCGCAGCCGCTATTGGCCGCGGTTTTTCGTTATTGAGGTATTCCGACCATGCCTCTGCAATAAATTCAGCCGTGTTGGTCGTCCCGTATTTGGACAGGTTGTCGATGATGTTGTCCCTGCCTTTTGCGCGCTGCTCATTGTAAACGCTCAAAAAATCGCTGTTTGTCCGCAGTCCGATAAGCCTGTCTATCTCATGGCCAAGCTCATGGTCAAAAACAGCCTTTACCGTTCCGCAGCCAGGTGGGTGCCATTTGGACTTGCAGTCGTTTTGCAGCGACTTGTCTATCTTTTCGCCAGCCCACGAGGTATTGAAGCAAATGCCGCTTAACCCCATATCTTTTGCCGCGCCGTGTGAATATGCGTAACAGTTGCGGCAGCTTCCTGTTTTCCTTGCCCACTGTGCAGCCCAGCGTTTAAGCGTTTCCTCGTCCATGGTCGGGTAGTTCTTTTTATATTCTTGCAGTTTGGCCTCGGTCAGCAACTTAATGCGTCCGCGTATGGAGCCGACAAACCGCGTTTCCTTTTTCAGTTCTGGGAACCGCTGGAAATGTTCCTCCACGCTTCTGTAAATAGCCTCTATCTGTTCCATGTTTTTGGAAGTAAAGCCGTCAAGTGCACAGTTCACGCCGAGGTTGTCTGTAAAAAACTGCTCTGCCTGTTTCACTGTTTTGGGTGTCCATTCGGCAGGTGTGTAGCCGTTAATGGCGTTTTTTACCTCTTTGGGAGCCTTGAAATACGGGTGCTTTGTTCCGAATAGGCGCATTGTCTTACCTGGGTTGAAACGGAACATCTGCTGTTTTGCTTCTGCTGTTGCGTTGTCTCCCAGCTGCATGGCCTTTTCTGGGTCGCTTTCCACATATTTGCCACGCCGCACCTGTACTGCCGTGCAGCGGCAGCCCCAGCCGTTTGGCGGGTAGTATTTGTCCCAGAACGGGTCGGACATGGGCAGTGTAATGCCGTCCAGCATTCTGTGATCCTCACGCACGCGGTCGTCCTGTGCAGTGCGGTACTGCAACAGGTAGCGGTCGCCGTCGTCCTGCATTTTTGCCCATTTGGCTGCCATTTGGCTGGAGCCTATGGCCTGCTTATATTCGGCATACAGATAGTTGGTGTTATACTTTGCGTTTATCTTCAACACGTCGGCCTGAAAGTCGGCGTAAGGCTTTATCTGTCCTTTTTCTGTCAGCATGGACAGTCCTATTTCACGCATGGCGTGGAATGTCTTGAAGCCAGAAAAGATAAAACCGTTTTCTTCCAGGGCATAGCGCAGCGTGTCGGGCACGTCCACGGGCAGTGCAGTGTTAATGCCCTGCTCAATGGCCGACACTGTTTCCTGTATCAGCTTGCGTGCGGCGGGATCCTTTATTTGCTCGATATTGAAGCCGCCAGCCTTGTAAATGAGGTCTGCCACAGCGTCGAAGACGTTGCGGTCAAAGCTGGGCATGTCGTCGGCGGCCAGCTGTACCGTTTCGCCGTCGTCGTATAGCCTTTGCAGTGCTGTGTGGAATGCCCCGTATTTTTCGCGCAGTACAGCATTATGCGCGGGGCTTACTCGAAAAAAGCGTCTGGCTGTGTCTTTGCCTGTCGCACACCTGTAATGGTCACGTTGTATTTGTCGATGAAATACTGCGGGTCTATTTCGTAGTATTCCAGGAGCACGCGTTCTATTTCGCGCTGTTCCGACGGGGTGAACGCTGCCGCGTCGTCCCATTCAAAGCGCAGGCCAGACACAGGAAAGCCGTGCTGCTTCATGAACGGCAGCAGGTGGTCGTTGATGTTGTAGGCCAGCATTTTTTTGTCGGCCTCAATGACATTCTCGAAGACGTCCAGGTGTGTTTCAGACTGTGAAAGGGAACTGCCCGCGTCTATGGTCATGGTCTGGTTCAGTATGCCTTTTGAAAGCTCACTGTTACACCTGTCCACGCGCTTGTCGTACACGTTGTACGCGTCGCCGCGGCTGCTTTCCTTAATGTCTATTTCCGTTCCGTCTGGGAACAGTCCCCAAAAGGCGCTGCCCATGTTCTCCAGGGCGTCCTCGATCTTCTTTCTTTCGCTGTCGTCGGTGGTCGTCGCTTTGGCTATACGCATGGGCGCGCCGAATATCTCACCGAACATGTCCCAGAAGCCGAGCATGTTCTTTTTGCTTATGCACTGCGGTGCGCACATGAGCAGCAGGCCAAGGTCGTAGGGTTTGCCTATCTCCAGGCACCAGCTGGCCAGCTCACCCTCGCGGTATGGTATGCCGCTGCGCCAATCGTCGCCCATGTTCCGCAGCAGCATGCCATGTTCCTGGCATACGTGTTTGCGCGGTACCAGCTCGACGCCTGAAAAGCTCAAACCGTCGTCTGTCTTCACAATATCACCGAACTGCACGAGCGAATGCCCCCAGAAGCGTGAGTCGAGGGCAAGGCCGCAGTAGTCGTTAAACCATTCGCGCTCAAAAATGGCCGTAGCCTTTTCGTTCTCTTTGCCGTCGGCCGTAACGAGGCGGAACTTCTGCCGCAGCACCATGCCTTTGCGTTGTCCTATACAGCCCTGGAGGTGTCCGTCGACCATGCAGTCCGTGTAAATGTCGTAAAGGTTCTGCCGTTTGGGGTTGTCCACGTTAATGGCCATTTGCCATGCCTGGCGCCACATGCCTACATCCTTTTTGGTCAGGGAGTCGGTCTGGCGTATAAGCTCTGCCGTCAGCCGTCGCCCCTCACGGCTGCGGACAAATTCGGCCAGACGTCGCATGTCGTTGGCCGTGTATTTCCTGTCGCCTGTAATGGCGCCTCCTATTCTTTTTAAGATATTCATTTAACGGATATTAAACGGTTATTAAATTACCATGTGCACGAGCTTACCTTGTCAATGGCGGAGCCGAAGCGCACAGGGTTGTGGCTATCTGTGTCGCCGTCTTCACTCACATATTTGGGCAGGTCGGGCGTGGCTTTTGACGCCTGTACGTCACGCAGCCATTTTATGCTGTCTTCGTACAGTTGTTCGCGCCGTTCGCTGCCCATGGCCTGCGGCAGTCGGTGTACCATGGTGTAGAGTGCAATGTTTACGGCGCACTCCACCAGCATAGGGTTGCGGTGTTTGCCCTCTGCGGCAAAAGCCTTTTCCATGTCGTAGCGGTCGCGCGTATAGCTGGCTATCTTTTCCATGGCCGCCACTTCGGCCTGCTGCCGTATCGTTGTGTTGGCCTGTATCTGTTCAAACTCGAAGTCGTCACATACGGCCTTGTAGTCTTCATCTGTCAGAAACATAGTGCTATTATTTAATTGGTTGCGGATTTGCTTCAAAAAGGGCTATTTTGCGGGCTTTTTCGGCCGTAAATCCCTTTGCAAAGCGTCGGCGTCGGATAAGGTCTTTAATGCCCTGCATGGACACGACAACGGGCTTTCCGTCCATTACCATGACAAGGAATTTCCTGCGGTACAGGTTTGCATCTTTCTGCGCTTTCTTCTGTGCACGTTTCAGGCGCCATTCAAACAGTGTGGCGCGGATAAGCTTAAATAAGAACTTTACTACCATGTTACATTTTTTGCGTTACGCCGCTGCCCGAAAGACGGCTGAAAGTTAGTTATACGTGAATGCTTTTGCAGTATGCTGATAGCGGCCTCGTCGGCGTCGGGCGCGTCGTCGTGTCCGCGCATACCTTTCTGGAATGCAAGGGTCTGGTCAAGTCCACGCTGGGTGTCTGGGTCGTCTTTCTGGCTTTCGTCGTAGAAAACAAAACCGCGCTCCCACAGTGCGGCGCTGGCCTCAATACGCTGGAACTTGTCAGGCTTCTTTCGTTTGTCGCCCAAAATGGGCAGCTGGTAGCCGCGAATGTCACCCTCTTTTTTGAAGTCGTCCATAAACATGTCCTGCATGAAGTTGGCCTCGACATAGAACTTTATGGCTATGCCGTTTTTTTGTGCCCACTCGTATAGGTCATAACACCAGCGCACCAGCTCTGCCACGGTAGCCTGTCTGACAAAAGCGCGCAGGTGCCACAGCTGGCCGCCCTTAATCTTACCCCACAGCTTTGCGGCCTTGTAGTCGTTTTTCTGCGTGCTTTTCCATGACGGGTCGATATACAGGACAAATTCCTCAAACTGCCGCCATGCAGGACGCTTTGCCCACCTTATCCATTCCTGGCGGAACACGGCGCCCTCGACGATCGGGTTGTTCATGTACTCTTTCTGAAATGAGCGGTACCCCTGGAAGTCCTCAATGGCCTGCACCTCTTCGCGTGTCCATTTTGCCGCCCATGAGACGTTGCCGTCCTTGTCCAGGATGTTCACCTGCGACAAGAACACCCCCTTTTTTTCGGAAAACTTTTGCAGTACCGAATTTTTGGAAATAAGGTTGCCCACCATGATGAAGCGTCCTCGGCCGCCGTCCAGGGCACCGAAAAGGGCTTCTGTCACCCAGTCCGTAAGCTTCTGCACGCGGCTGGGGTTTTCGCAGAGTTCGTCGTCGTCGAGGTCGTCTATGACTATGTAGTCAGGACGGTGGCTGCGGTATCGCAGACCACGGGGCGACTGTCCGCGGCCACGGGCAAAAAAGGCTGTGCCGTCCTTTGTGATGAACTGCCCCTCTTCCCAGGATCCATTGTTGTACTGCTCGCCAAAGTCGTTAATATAACGCTGGTTATACTGCAATTCGGCCTGTAAGTCGGCGAGCAGCGTATTGGCGTTGTCTTCACTCTTACCCACCAGAACCATGACGTTAATTTCGCGCCGTTCCTGGCATTTCAGCCACATGGGGATAAATATGTCCATGTGTGTGGATTTTGCGGCGCCACGGTGCCACCTGAACTCCGCACGCAGGTTTTTTTCGCTTTTCACCTTGTTGGCCGCCTTAATGTGAAAGGGCGCGCAGGGGGTCTGCACGCCCGTTTGGGGGTTCTGTGTGTAATGCGGGAAATAGTAATCGACAAAAGCCGCGTAGTCAGCGCGCACGCGCTTGATGCGCTGTTCTCTTTGCGCATTTGTTTCGCCCGTTCCTATCACAGTGGCGGTCTGCACCGTTTCGCAGTGCTGTTTCCACAGCTCGAGGGCTTCTTTCTTTGTCAGCTTGTCGTAATTTGGCATATCACTTAATAAGTTTGTTTTGCATCAGGTAGTCAATATATTGGTTGTGGTACCTGTTTATTGTCTTCAACAGTTCGGGCGTTATCTCTTCGTCAAACTGTGCCTGGAATTGCAGCCATTTGCTGAATGCCATAAACACCTCGATCACGTCCACAATGCTGGTGTGTTTATCCAGCTTTTCAATGGTGGCCGAGAATTTGGCAAGTTTGTCGCCCAGGCCGTTAATAGCCTGCGGGTCATCGTTCACACTCTCAAGCATCTTGTCTATCGTTCGCAGCAGCTTGTTTACAAGTTCTGGGCGTGTTATACTTTGCGCTGCCCTCTGTTCTGACCAGCCGTCCGCCTTGACCCATTTTGTTATAGTTTGTGCGGAAATACCTGTCTTTTCCGCAATTACCTTTTGACTGTCGCCCTGCATGAACAGTATGCGGGCATAGTCCTTTTTTTCCTCGAGTTCCTTTTTAGTCATTCATACGCAAATGCTTTTAGGCGGCAAGTGGCATGCACCGCCGCGGTTAATACTGTTACATCGTTGCAAAATTCTGCATAAACAGTGAATGCAGAAAAAAGAGTGTCAAGAGTTTACACTCTTTTTGTGGGGTCGTTGAAACATTAGCAATTTTGCCCGCAGATTATGCCGCGGGGTGGAGCAGCGGTAGCTCGGGAGGCTCATTCCCTCCAGGTCGTAGGTTCGATTCCTGCCCCCGCAACAACCCACATGTAGATAATGAACGACCGACGGAACGGCAGGCAGCGCACAGGTGCACAATAAAATGGGTTTTTGTGCCGCGCTGCCAGACCACCGTCCCCAAAAACAAGGACAGAATGGCAAAAGACATGATTATCAGCACCAGCCGCCTGAACTGTTACGGCAGCCGTGTAATGACGGCAGGCATCGACATAGAACAGTACAAAAAAAATCCTGTACTGCTATGGATGCACCGCCGCAGTTTTGGGAGCGGCAGCCCGTTGCCTATCGGGCGCGTGGAAAACCTGCGTTTTGAGGGCGACGCCCTGAAAGGTACCCCCGTATTTGACGAAAACGACCCGTTTGCCAAGCAGATAGCTGACAAATGGGAAAACGGTTTTTTGAAGATGTGCAGCGCGGGCATTGACATTATAGAGACATCGGTCGACCCTGCGCACCTGTTGCCAGGTCAGACCCGTGCCACGGTTTTGCGCTCAAAGCTTACCGAAGTCAGCATCGTGGATATTGGCGGCAACGACGACGCGTTGCAGCTGACGAACAGCGGCCAGCTTCTGACGCTTGCAGCAGGTGAGGCCAGCGAAGTGCTGCCTCTTCTGGAACTGACAAAAGACAACGCCGACGGCAGCAGGCCAGAGGTCAATAATAACAATAACAACAAAAAAAGTATGAAGAAAGAAACATTAGCGCTGCTCGGCCTCAATGAGGGGGCGACCGAGCAGCAGGTGCACGAAGCTGTGCAGTTGCTCAAAGGCCAGGCCGATAAGGCGAAGACCATAGAGCTGGCGGCTATTACGGCAG
>ULSP01003459.1_pt1 | contig 18872 bp, 17 predicted proteins | sample 1956811 | NCBI WGS metagenome assembly ULSP01 (sample SAMEA4835711, study PRJEB28245) | human gut metagenome | biome: gut microbiome; material: fecal sample | place: Denmark | collected 2008
TCCTTCTCTTCAAAAGCCGGCACTGAATATGAGCATTTTGACCATGAGGCAAGGCTTCGTATACTGAAGACATTTTCCGCAACAGTGAACATGACAGAACTTGCAAAATATTTCAGCGGCAATTTCACAACTGAATATCAAAGCCTATCAGACATATGCGGTGAGGTATGCGACGAAGAAGGCAATTTGCTGGAGGAGGACGGCTGTATTTTCAGATACTCCATCGACCCGTGCATTTATTTTGAAACAAACAAAAGCCTTATTAAAAATGTGCTTGTAAATCTGCTTGTGAACGCGTATATGTACAATGACAAGGAACAACGGCAGGTGGAGCTTATCCTAAAGACTGAGGACGACAGGATAATACTGTCAGTAAGTGATAACGGCAACGGCATGACAGACGATGTATGGCAGGCGGCTATCACGCCCTTTGGCACATTCCAGAAATACAGCAGCAGCGAGGCGTTGGGGCTTGCACTGGCAAAATGCTTTTGCGACCGTTTTGACGGTGAACTAAGTTATCGCAGCGAGATCGGCAAAGGCACTTGTGTGACCATGAGTTTCCCATGTGACAGCCGTGGTTTGCCGAAAGAGTTCCATGTGAGCAGAATGCCACCCATACCGAACCCATACGGCAGTACCTACTGCATAATGGCTAAAGGGCTTGACCCGCTGAAATAGGGTTTGAGCAATATACAGAGCAAGTGAATAGATGGAATACAAAAAAAGGCAGTGCCGATTTTCTCGGTACTGCCTTGATTATTTTATGGATATTAGTCCTTGATGATAGACTTACCTGTCATTTCCTTTGGCTGCTCAAGACCCATGAGTTTGAGCATTGTTGGTGAAAGGTCAGCAAGCACGCCGCCCTCTCTGATAAGAACATTGCCTGCGCCTGCGATAATTAGAGGTACAAGGTTGGTTGTGTGGGCTGTGAATGGAGAGCCGTCATCTTCCATCATCTTATCTGCGTTGCCGTGGTCTGCTGTGATAAGTGCTATACCGCCCTTTGCAAGAACTGCGTCAACCGTTTTGCCTACGCACTCGTCAACTGCTTCTACTGCTGCTACGGCTGCGTCGAACACGCCTGTGTGACCTACCATATCGCAGTTTGCATAGTTGAGGATAATTGCGTCATACTTGTCAGACTCTATTCTCTTGAGAACTTCGTCGCAAACAAGATATGCGCTCATTTCAGGCTGGAGGTCATATGTTGCTACCTTTGGTGAATTGATGAGGGCTCTGTCCTCGTTTTCAAAAGGAGCTTCTACGCCACCGTTGAAGAAGAATGTAACGTGTGCATACTTCTCTGTTTCAGCGATTCTAAGCTGTGAAAGACCCTTCTTTGCGATATACTCGCCGAAAGTATTTTCAAGGCTTGCTGGCTTGAATGCAACGTCAACGTTTGGCATTGTTGCGTCATACTGTGTCATGCAGACATAGTAAAGTGGGAATCTGCCATTTCTTCTCTCAAAGCCTGTGAAATCATCGTCAACGAGAGTTCTTGTTATCTCTCTTGCTCTGTCAGGACGGAAGTTGAAGAAGATAACGCTGTCGTTTGCGGATATCTTGCCGTTCTCATCGATAACTGTAGGAACAACGAACTCGTCTGTAACGTCAGCGGCATAGGAAGCCTTGATAGCGTCAACTGCGTTATCAGCCTTATTGCCCTCGCCGTATACCATTGCGTCATAAGCCTTGCCTACACGCTCCCAACGGTTATCTCTGTCCATTGCATAGTAACGTCCCATTACTGTTGCTATCTTGCCGACACCAATTTCCTTGAGCTTTTCTTCAAGCTCAGCTACGAAGTCAACTCCGCTTGTAGGAGGAACATCTCTGCCGTCCATGAAGCAATGAACGTATACCTTTGTAAGACCTGCTTTCTTAGCAAGCTCCAAAAGGCCATAGAGGTGTGAATTATGTGAGTGAACGCCGCCGTTTGAAAGAAGTCCGAACAGGTGGAGTGCGCTGTCATTCTTCTTGCAGTTCTCAACGGCTGCTGTGAAAGCTTCGTTTGAGAAGAATTCGCCGTCCTTGATAGACTTTGTAATTCTTGTAAGCTCCTGATAAACTATTCTTCCTGCACCGATATTTGTATGGCCTACCTCTGAGTTACCCATTTGTCCCTCAGGAAGTCCAACGTCCATGCCGCTTGCACCGATAAGAGTGTGCGGATAGTTGGCAAGAAGTCTGTCGATATTAGGTGTTTTGGCAGCTCTGATAGCGTTGCCGTAATCCTTGTGATTATAGCCGAAGCCGTCCATAATGATAAGTGCTATGGGTTTCTTTGACATATTTCTTAGTCCTTTCAACATCATTTATATTCGTATTATCCCCAATAACCGCCCTTTTCAAGAAAGCTCAGGACATATTCCTTAAATTCCTTGGCAGTATCGTCGCTTGTGTAATAGGTCTTTGCGCCGATACGGACATAGTTGCTCTCTCCTGACTCATAGTAGATAGCTGGACCTTCTGAACATTTTATATCCAACCAATCGCCGCCAACAACGTACTCCTTTGAATCCGGCTCTTTTTCTTCTGCGTTTTCCATGATTTTCGTGCGGAACTCTGTTATCTTGTCGAGAAGCTCGCTGTCTGTAAACTCAACGCCGCTAAGGAGCTTACTAGAGTCCATTTTGATAGTTACATTTTCAAGCTTAGCCTCAGATGTTGTCTGAGAGCTTTCTGCCGCTGGTGCGCTGCTTTCGTCAGTGCTTCCGCAGGCTGCAAATGACATACACATGGATAATACTAATGCTGCAAATATTACTTTTTTCATAGTTGCGTCCCCCTGTTCAAAAAAAGCAGAGGACAGCCGCAGCCGTCCCCTGCGGAACTTTTTATTTGTTTGTTCTTGTAACGAATGATATTTTGCCCCTAGATATCCGTCTGTTAATTAGCCCTCAACAGCAGCCTGAACGATAGTGTTGAAGTCAGCAGCCTTCAGTGAAGCACCGCCGATAAGACCGCCGTCTACGTTCTCCTTAGAAAGAAGCTCTGCGCAGTTCTTAGCGTTCATTGAGCCGCCGTACTGAATTGTAACTGCCTCTGCTGTAGCCTCGTCATAAATCTTAGCAAGTGTTGCTCTGATGAATGCGCAAACTTCCTCTGCCTGATCTGCTGTAGCTGTCTTGCCTGTGCCGATAGCCCAAACTGGCTCGTAAGCGATAACGGACTTCTTAACGTCCTCTGCTGATACGCCGAAGAAATCAAGCTTAACCTGTCTTGCGATAACTTCCTCTGTGATGTTGCACTCACGCTCCCAAAGAAGCTCGCCAACGCAAACGATAGGCTTAAGACCAGCTGCAAGAGCTGCCTTTGTTCTCTTGTTTACTGTTTCGTCTGTTTCACCGAAATACTGTCTTCTCTCAGAGTGACCGATAACAACGTACTCAACGCCAAGCTCAACGAGCATATCTGCTGAGATCTCGCCTGTGAAAGCGCCGCTCTTCTCAAAGTGAACGTTCTCTGCACCGATCTTTACGTTTGAACCTGCTGTTGCGTTGATAGCAGTTTCAAGGTTTGTGAAAGGAACGCAAGCGATAACTTCAACCTTGCCCTCAGCGTTTGCAACAAGTGGCTTGATAGCTTCGAGAAGCTCCTTAGCCTCAGGTCTTGTCTTGTTCATTTTCCAGTTTCCTGCAATAATTGCTTTTCTTACAGCTTTTTTCATGATAAAAAACTCCTTTATTTTTTATAGGGAACAGAAAAACTGCTCCTGCTAGTTTTCCAAGTCTATTATACAACATTCCCTCGTATTTGTCAACTAATTAACAAAGGCTTGGACTTATTTTATCTGTTTATTACAGCTTATCTATAAGCATAACGACACCGAAAACGCCAAGCAGGACACCGATAGCGATAGCCGCATAGCCGAAAGGCGTTTTCTCCTCTTTTTCCTCGGCTTCCTTTTCCTCCTCAGTGACTTCTACCTTTGATTTTTCATCGTCAAGGTAAAATTCCTGCGGGTTTTCTGGGTTATACTTTATGTCTATCATATCGCCTTTTTCATAGCCGTTGTCTGTGACTATTTGTGTATATTTCTCGCCGTCAATGGTATAGCCGATTTTCCACTCGGTGAAAACTCTGTCCTCACCGCCGTTGAAATCAGGCATTGTGGTCTTGATCTTCTGCAAGGCTTTTGCCTGAGTTGGTTCGTAGTGATCCTCCTCAGGGATATTATATTCCTGCTCAGGGAAAAAGCGATAGCCCTGCAAGGCTTTTATACCGAAATAGATAAGTCCCACGCCTGTGAGCAGAAGAATTATTCCGCCTATGCCCTGCCAGCCTAATCCGCTTTTGGCAAGTAGTGTTATTTCATTCATTTTTACTACCTCGATTTCTGCATAAAAAAGGGACAGGCAAAACCTGCCTGCCCCTAGCTTATAGCTTAGTAAAATATATTACTTGTCAGCGATTACGTCGATACCTGGGAGTACCTTACCCTCGAGGTATTCAAGTGAAGCTCCGCCGCCTGTTGAGATGTGTGACATCTTATCAGCAAAGCCAAGCTGGATAACTGCTGCTGCTGAGTCGCCGCCGCCGATGATAGTTGTAGCGTCTGTTTCAGCAAGTGCCTTTGCAACTGCGATTGTACCCTTTGCAAGTGTTGGGTTCTCGAACACGCCCATAGGACCGTTCCAAACAACTGTCTTTGCAGACTTAACAGCCTCGCCGAAGAGAGCCTGTGTCTTTGTGCCGATATCAAGGCCTTCCTTGTCAGCTGGGATCTTGTCAGAATCAACAACTTCTACGTCGATAGGAGCGTCGATAGGATCAGGGAAGCCTGCTGCAACTGTTGTGTCGATAGGGAGAAGAAGCTTCTTGCCGAGCTTTTCAGCCTTTGCCATCATTTCCTTGCAGTAGTCGATCTTTGTATCGTCAACAAGGGAAAGACCAACTTCCTTGCCCTGTGCCTTAAGGAATGTATATGCCATACCGCCGCCGATGATAAGTGTATCGCACTTCTCGAGGAGGTTTGAGATAACGTTGAGCTTATCTGCTACCTTTGCGCCACCGAGGATAGCAACGAATGGTCTAACAGGTGTTTCAACTGCATTTCCGAGATAGTTGATCTCTTTCTGCATGAGGTAACCAACTGCTGTTTCCTTAACAAACTTTGTAACGCCTGCTGTAGAAGCATGAGCTCTGTGAGCTGAACCGAAAGCGTCCATTACGAATACTTCGTCGTCAACGAGGTCAGCAAGTTCCTTAGCGAAAGCTTCGCCGTTCTTTGTTTCCTCTGCACCTCTGAATCTTGTGTTCTCAAGAACAACGATATCACCGTCAGCCATTTCAGCAACTGCCTTCTTAGCGTTGTCGCCAACTACTGTATCGTCAGCAGCGAATGTTACCTTTGTTTCAGTAAGAAGCTCTGCAAGTCTTGCAGCAGCAGGAGCAAGTGAGAACTTAGCCTCTGGGCCGTTCTTTGGCTTGCCAAGATGTGAACACAGAACTACCTTGCCGCCGTCAGCTACCAGCTTCTTGATAGTTGGGAGAGCAGCTGTTATTCTGTTATCGTTTGTAATAACGCCGTCCTTAAGAGGAACGTTAAAGTCAACTCTTACGAGTACCTTTTTGCCCTTTACATTAATGTCATCAACAGTAACTTTGTTTAAACCTGCCATTTTAAAGACACCTCTCAATTTAATTTTTTAATTCACGTTGTTAAAAAACTAACAACCTTACCTTTATTATATAACATACCGTCATAAAAATCAAGTATTTTTTTATAATTTTTACCCTGATTTTATAACTTTAGGCTTTTAAAGTGCGTCCACCTTTATCTCTCCGTTGTCAGCGGATATTGCCACGGCGGACACCGCTCCCTCGCCCTTGTCTATAAGCAGTTCGGCTATCTTATCCTCCACCTCGTTTCTTATGACACGGCGGATATCTCTTGCGCCAAGCTTCTGACCGTATGCCTTATGTGCAATAGTTTTCAGAGCTTCATCTGTATATCTCAGGCTGATATGTTTCTCCTCCAGCGGCGACTTCATCTCGTCCAGCATAAGACCTGCTATGCCAGCGAAATTCTCCTCTGTGAGCGGATTGAACACAACTATCTCGTCTATTCTTCCAAGAAACTCAGGTCTCAGGAAATCTCTCAGTGCTTTCATTGCTTTATCCTTGGCGATATCACTGTCTGTCTTATTGAAGCCCACGCCTGTATCTCTATCAGTCGAACCTGCGTTTGATGTCATGACAATAACTGTGTTCTCAAATGAAACGCTTCTGCCCTGCGAATCGTTGATACGTCCCTCGTCAAGTATCTGGAGAAGTATGTTCATAACGTCAGGGTGAGCCTTTTCTATCTCGTCAAAAAGTACCACTGAATATGGTCTGCGGCGCACCTTTTCGGTAAGCTGACCTGCTTCATCAAAGCCTACATATCCCGGAGGTGAGCCGATAAGCTTTGATACTGAATGCTTCTCCATATACTCGGTCATATCAACTCTGATAAGCGGCTCGGTGGCGTCAAAAAGCTCTTCTCCAAGGACTTTCACAAGCTCTGTTTTTCCAACGCCTGTTGGGCCGACAAAAATAAACGAAGCCGGTCTGCGACGTTTTGAAAGCTGAACCCTTGTACGCTTTATTGCCTTTGCGACCTTATCAACGGCTTCGTCCTGGCCGATAACACGCTTTGAAAGGGCTTCTTTAAGGTGCTTTATCTTGTCATACTCGGTCTGAGCTATCTTATTGGCAGGGATACCTGTCCAAAGCTCTATTACCTTTGAGATATCTTCCTCTGTGACCTGAACGTTTTTAAGAGTTTCTTCCACCTCTTTGAGTCTGTTCTGTATCCTGAGTATCTCGCCCTTTTCCTTTGCGATTATCTCATAGTCAGGGTCTGACTTCTGTTCATAATCCTCAACGAGCTTTTCATGCTTTTTAAGCTCCTCGTTAAGTGCGTCGAACTCCTCTATCTCAGGTGTTCTGATACTTGTGCAGGCGCAGGCTTCGTCAAGAAGATCTATCGCCTTGTCAGGAAGAAATCTGTCGTTGATATATCTTTCAGAAAGCACTGCACACTCTCTGAGCATATCGTCTGATATCTTTACTCTATGGAAATTCTCGTAATACTGCTTTATGCCTTTGAGGACTGTGATTGTGTCCTCAACTGTCGGCTCGGAAACTGTTACAGGCTGGAAACGTCTTTCAAGTGCGGAATCCTTTTCGATATACTTTCTGTACTCCTTGAAAGTCGTTGCGCCTATTACCTGTATCTCGCCTCTTGAAAGGGATGGTTTCAGGATATTAGCGGCGTTCATCGTTCCCTCGTTGTCGCCTGTGCCAACAAGGGTATGCACCTCGTCTATAAAGAGGATAACATTGCCCTGCTCTTTGACCTCTTCCACAAGACCTTTGCAACGGCTCTCGAACTGTCCTCTGAACTGAGTGCCTGCAACAAGTGCGGTAAGGTCAAGGAGGTAAAGCTCCTTATCCTTGATATGGAACGGCACATCTCCGCCAACTATCCTCTGTGCGATACCCTCGGCAATGGCTGTTTTACCAACGCCAGGTTCGCCTATAAGGCATGGGTTGTTCTTCTGACGTCTTGACAGGATATGGATAACTCTTGATATCTCCTTATCTCTGCCCACAACATTATCAAGCTTGCCCTCTCTTGCTTTCTGAGTAAGATTAGTGCAATAGTTGTTGAGAAATTTAAGCTTTTTCTTTTTATCCTTTGGCTTTTTATCTCCATCCTCATCGGTGGCTTTAGGCATACCTCCTGCGAGGTTGCTGAAAAGATTGGCTGCGTCACCGCCGAAAAGATTGCTCAGGAAGTTCGTTCCTCCCGGCTCAAAATCGTCACCGTCGGAAGCCTCCATAAGCTGATTTGACATTGCTTCAAGGTCATCGTCTGAGATGCCCATTGCCTTCATATAATCGTCCACCTGCGAAATGCCAAGCTCCTTGGCACAAACAAGGCAAAGTCCCTCGTTCTTCTTGTGCTGAGGGTCCTTGGCGTTCATCTGTGAGATGAACACCACAGCAGGACGCTTTTTACATCTTGAACACATTAACATTTTTATTTGCTCCTTTCCTTACTGATACACCTTACGGTAATCATTTATACAGAATATCAAAGAAGTAACTGAACAGATAGGTATTTTCAAAAACAGCGCTGTTGAACTTTGGAAGCTTGTTCTCGGTGGCATTTATCACAGTGCAGACCATAAAGGCTATCAACACCAGATACAGACCGCCTTTGCAAAGACCAAGCGCCATGCCTGCGAAACGGTTTGCCGCTGTCAGACCTGCCATTCGGGTAAAAACTCCCGACAGATGCAGGATAAGCCTTATGACTATCTCCATAAGCACATAAACCGTCATGAACACACAAAGCCTTATAAAAGTCAGGGCGATCGGTCGGAAAATGTTCTTTTCCAGATACTCAGCACCAGTTCTGCCACCCTCAGATAGAGCCTTGACGGCTTCGTCTATCTGCTCGGAAGTGAACTTCACCGCCTTAGACAGACTTTTTCCAAGCTTATTGCCCTCCAGCTTTTCGCTGAGCTTTTGGGGCATAACGCTGTGGATATACTCTGAAAGCTCCTCGCCCTTTTGCTGAGCGGTATCAAGGTCTGTTCCCTTTGAAACAAGCAGCTTTTCGGTATTCTCCGCAAGAGTGCCTGCCCCTGACAGGACGTTATTTATCTCCTCATCTGAAAGGTCGATATCAACGCCCTCGTTTTTCAGTTCATTGCTCACAAGCTTTGAAAGATCCGTCTGTTCAGCAGCGTTTTCAAGGCTCGTTATAAGCTGTGTTTTGAAATATTTGTTATATACATTTTCAGCCGACATATTGGCTATAAGAAAAGCCACAAGAACGGCCGCCACTGTTCCGAGCATTGTGATGACATATCTCACAAAGCCCTTACAGTATCCTGTCAGAGCGGTCACGATAAGGATCATTATAACTGCTCCGTCAAAAAAATATGCCATATTTTCCTGCCTTTCGTCAGGTCTCGAAAGCTATTTTGTTTATCTCATGCAGACCTAGGAAATAAACGCTGTCGTTGAGGTAAACAAAGTCAAGATACTCAGAGGACACTGCCGCTGTTGCAAGTAGATTTCCTGCACTGTCATAGGCTTCTATATTATCCTCGCCGAGAAGGATCACCTTCTTGTTCTCTGCGGTCATTTTCTTAGGCTTGCCGCTTTGAGTATAAACAACGCTGTCAGGATTATCTCCGTCAGAGTCCGAACGGAACACCGCAAGAGTTCCTGTTTTACGCTGTATGCCATCGAATGCTACTGCGGCAGTGGTATCTGTCAGGGCATAGTCTGAAAGCTCCTCAGGATATTCATACTGCATAAGTATTTTACCATTGCTGTCAAGCTTGTAGAAGCAGGTATCGCCCACCACCCAATAGTCGCCGTTATCGTTTCGCTGAACGGCAACTGCGAGAGTTTCAAGCTGTTCGCTCTTCATCTTCTCCTCTGTGCTGTCAAAGGTCACATAATAGACGACCGAGCGTAACGCTCCACCACTGCTGGAAAATGTTGAGATACAACAGCCGCTTCCGTCCTTATCAAAGCTTATATCAAGTATTCTTCGTGAGCTTGACCACTGATATATCTCTGCTCCCGAGGAGTCATAAACTGTCAGCACTGCGGCATATTTCTCAGTCTGGGTGACCACTGCAACTGTGCTGTCAGGGGCTATCTCCGCCAAAAGTATAGACTGGTCTATATCCTTTGAGAGCAGCTCGCCCTTTTTATTCAGCACTCTGAAAGAATTTCCACCGTTATCGTAAACAAGCACACGCTTTCCAGATGTTCTTACAACAGGGTTTGCAAAGTTGTGAGAATTATCTGATATCTTATTGCCAGACTCGTCATAAAAAGCAATGTTCCTGTCGTCAACTCGAACTATACCGTCGGAAAGCTGTTTTATAACGTTAACGGAGCTTTCATCAAAGGTCAGCGGGAAATTTCCGCTTTGCTTTTTGCCGTCGTTTACTATAGTGGCATGAGGTCTGTCCAAAATGCCCTCAAGCTTCGGCACCCACACTCCTCTTGAAGCGTAAACGCCAACTCCGAAAGCGACCACCACCGCTATGGCGGCTATCTTCTTATAGAGCTTTTTGTTTTTCTCTTTCTTTCTTGCCGCTCTTATATCAGTGACGTTGGATATCTCCTCGTCAGACCTCTCTGCTTTCTCGGCCTTTTTCTCTTTTCTGCTTTTATGCTCGGATTTTTCCTCTTTGCTTTCTGAAGCCTGCTCTTTATTTTCACCGCCTGATACTGTTATCTTGCTTTCATCAGCTTTTTCAGGCTTTTCCTCCTCGGCTTTATCCTCGGTGTTCGTCAGCTCTATTCTGCTTCGTGACTCCTCGGCTTCTTCCGCTTCTTTTCGGAGCTGTTCTTCCTGCTCACGTTCCGCCGCTTTCTGAGCCGCCTTTTTCTGACGCTTTATCTCTCTGAAAGTAACGTTCGGCATAGGCTCTTCTGCACCGTGAAACTCGTCACGCTGAACAAAATCCGTCTGCTTGGTTATTCTTATTGTTTTTTCTTCTTTGGTAGGCGGATTTTTCTTTCTCCGCCTGCTCTTTGATCTTTTATCATTCACCTTGTTCAGATCCTTTATCTTTATCATAATACACTTCGTTAAGATACAATCCCTGCGGCGGAACGGTCTTTCCGCCTCTTGTTCTGTCCTTTGACGCAAGTATATCGGGTATTTGAGTTTCTCCTATCTTGCCCTCATTTATAAAAATAAGCGTGCCTACCATTATCCTTACCATATTGTACAAAAAGCCGTCTCCCGAAACTGTGAATATCACAAGCTCGCCCTCACGTCTTACATGGAAAGAGAATATAGTCCTAACTGTATTCTCCTTTGTGCAATCGGTGGAACACATGGCTTTGAAATCGTGCGTTCCCACAAAATCCTGTGCCGCTTTATCGAGCTTTTTTTCGTCTATTGGAAACCAACTGCGGTAGGCTGTATCTTTATAAAAAGGATTTTTTATCTCGCTGTTATGTATAATATACTCATACTCCTTGCCGCTGCACATATATCTTGCGTGAAAATCAAGGGGGACTTTTTCGCACTCCAGCACTGAGATATCGTCCGGCAGCTTTGAATTAAGTCCAAAAACTATCCCACGGCAGGTTATTGTGGACTCTATAAGAAAGCTTGCACAAAATCTTCTTGCGTGCACTCCTGCATCTGTTCGTGAACAGCCGTTCACTGTGACTGTCTGTCCCGTCAGCGAGAGGATAGCTTCTTCAAGCACCTGCTGAACGGCAAGGGCATTGTTCTGCCTTTGCCACCCATGATAAGCTGTGCCGTTGTAGGCAAGTATTATCTTAAAATTCGTCATGAGCATATCCCGTTTCTTTAGTCGAGTGTTATGGAATCTATATTGTCAAGTCTTACTATCATGGTGCTGTCGCTTTTCTTTTCGTGGACGATAAGCTTTACCCATTCGTCGTCTGAGTCAAGAATAGTACAGCTATGGCCATAAATCCCATCGCCGTCAATGGTACATTCTCTGCCGATAAGTTCTTTTATAATGCCTGACATTTTACTTCCCCCATTTGCATTTCTCTCAAGTTTCTTGACTTTTCTTTCCAAAGCATCAAGTCTGTCGTCCTGATCCATATCTTTAAAAACACTGCTCATAATACCCCTCCTAAACGACTATATTTATGACAATAACGCCTGCAAGGAACAGCACGCAGAATATCGAGCCGTAGAGGTCGACTATGCTCATATGGAGCTGTTTCATTCTTGTTCTGCCCTCTCCGCCGTGATAACAACGGCATTCCATTGCAAGAGCAAGCTCCTCAGCGTGTCTGAACGATGCCACAAAAAGCGGTATCAGCACTGGGATAAGGGCTTTGGCTTTCTGAATGAGTGAGCCTGTTTCCATATCCGCTCCTCTTGCTTTCTGTGCTGACATTATCTTGTCTGTTTCCTCGATAAGGGTAGGGATAAATCTCAGGGCAATAGTCATCATCATTGCAAGCTCATGGACAGGCACTTTTATCTTTTTCAGCGGTGAAAGCAATCTTTCGATAGCGTCTGTCAGGTCGATAGGCGAGGTGGTGTAGGTAAGAAGCGAAGTGCCGACAATAAGGCAGATTATCCTTATCATCATGAACACTGCCGTGTCAACGCCTTCATCGGTTATCTTGAGAAATTTCCACTCAAAATAGGCTTTGCCCGTTCTGATAAAAAGCAGATTGAGTATCGCCGTGAATATTATTATCGGCACGATAGGCTTCAAGCTTTTTAGCATGAGTTTGCCAGGTATTTTCGATATGATAAAAGTGAGAATAGTAAAAGCTATGCCCACAAGAAGTCCCCACACGCTGTTTGCGGCGAAAAGCATTACTATGAAAACCGCCGTCATTATTATCTTTATTCGTGCGTCCATTCGGTGAATGACAGAATTTCCGGGAAAATACTGTCCTATAGTAATATCCTTTATCAAGGTATATTCCTCCAATTTTCTATCTCAACTTACACAGTCCTGCTCTCTGCTCATATGGGTCAAAGGCAGTCCGCTGCTTACTTATTCTTTTTCTGCTCCAGCATTTCAAGGATGACCTTTTTCGCATAGCCAACTGTATACACATCGTCCTTAATATCAATGCCCATGGCTTTGAGCCTGTTTATAACTCTTGTTATCTGCGGCACTGCAAGTCCCATTGACACAAGCTCCTCTGAACGGTGGAACACCTTCACGGTATCATCATAGCAAAACAGCTTTGACTCGTTCATGACAAGTATCTTTGAAACGTTCTTTGCGATATCTTCCATAGAATGGGATACCAGCAAAACAGTGTTTTTCATCTGTTCATGATACTCTCTTATAAGACCAAGTATCTGCTCTCTGCCCTTTGGGTCAAGACCCGAAGCAGGTTCGTCAAGGATAAGCACCTTTGGGTTCATTGCCATAACGCCTGCTATAGCCACACGCCTTTTCTGTCCGCCTGAAAGCTCGAAAGGCGATTTGTCAAGTATCTCAGGGCTTAGCCCTACCATTCTTGCTGCCTCTTTCACATACTTGTCTATCTGATCTTCCTTGATACCCATATTCTTAGGTCCGAATGCGATATCCTTATAACAGGTCTCCTCAAAGAGCTGATACTCAGGATACTGAAACACAAGACCCACCTTAAATCTTATAGGGCGAAGCCTTGATTTATCGTCCCACAGCCTTTCTCCGTCTATATAGACGCTTCCGCTCGTGGGCTTCAAAAGACCGTTGAAATGCTGGATAAGGGTAGATTTGCCTGAGCCTGTATGTCCTATTATACCCACCATTTCGCCGTCATTTATCTCTATATTAACATTGTCTACGGCTGTTTTGCGAAAGGGCGTACCCTCGCCGTAAACATAAGTCAAGTTTTCCGTTTTAATTACTGCCATTGTTACTCCCTATCACTTAAGCATTTCATAAAGCTTCTTAACGCACTCGTCCTCGTGGATTATCTCGGTGGAGATGTCATAGCCTGCCTTTTTAAGTTCCCAGCAAAGCTCTGTCACCTGCGGCACGTCAAGTCCCAGATTTTTCATGGTTTCCACATTTGAGAATATCTTCTTCGGAACGTTATCCATTATGACCTCGCCACCGTCTATTACAACAACACGCTGTGCCTGTGCAGCTTCCTCCATATAATGGGTGATCAACACGATAGTAACGCCCTGCTCGTTGAGCATTTTGACAGTTTTCATTACCTCGTCCCTGCCGTGAGGGTCAAGCATGGCGGTAGGCTCGTCAAGAAGTATACAATCAGGCTTCATTGCGATTATGCCTGCGATAGCCACACGCTGTTTCTGTCCGCCTGAAAGCTTATGGGGTGCATGAAGTCTGTATTCATACATACCGACGGTTTTAAGAGCCTCGTCAACACGCCTGCGTATCTCATTCGGCTCGACGCCCATATTTTCAAGGGCGAAAGCCACGTCCTCCTCCACGATAGTTGCAACTATCTGGTTATCAGGGTTTTGGAATACCATGCCCACCTTTTCTCTTATAGGCAAGAGGTTATTTTCGTCCAAAGTGTCCATGCCGTTCACATAGACAGCCCCCGACTCAGGAAGATTTATAGCGTTTATGCACTTTGCAAGTGTAGATTTGCCTGAGCCGTTATGACCAAGCACTGCCACAAACTCGCCTTTTTCTATGTTCAGATTTATGCCTTTAAGCACCTCCGTTTTAACAGGTGGGTCTTCAAGGTCGTTCACATAGGAAAAGTGCAGATCCTTTATTTCAATAAAACTGCTCATTTCACTTTCCTTACCAAATTTAGTTTATTCCTTATCTTCAGGCTGTTCTTTCTGTTCAGCCTTTCTTTCCTTATGCTTTTCGTAAACATTCTCGGCTTTGTCTATTCCTTTATCAAGGAGCTTTTCAGCCTTGTTCTTTACCTTTTTGCCCGTTTCGCTCTCGGCGAACTCGTGGGCTTTTTCCTTTCCCTTTTCAAACAGCTCTCCTGCTTTGCTCTTTATCTTCTGCCCCTTTTCACTTTCAGCAGCCTCGTGAGCTTTTTCTTTGCCCTTTTCAAGCATATTTCCTGCTTTGTGTTTAAGTTCATCAAAATCAAAAGACATAACCTTTCCTCCTGTCTGAAATTTTGGTTTATACCTTATTATAATATATGGGTATGCGAACGCTGTTCGTCCCTACATATTGCCCATAAGCTTTTCAATATCTTTTACTGTTGGCGGATAAAGTGCGATAGGGAACTTTTCCACCGCCGCACCTGCCACAGCACAAGCTGTTTTCACCAATGTATCGTCATCAAGACCTTTATAAAGCCCATATACAGCGCCTGCCTTAAAGCTGTCCCCTGCGCCAAGTGTTGACACTACGTCTACTTTAAATGCAGGGCACATCTTTGGCACAGCACCCTTTCTGCCATACATCGCACCCTTTTCACCAAGGGTAAATATCACAAGCCCGTCTGTATTATCTGTATAAAGCCTGAAAAGCTCGTCATAGCTTTTATCTGGATAATATTCATCAAGGTGCTGATGAGATATGCAATTTACTGCACAATGCTTATTGATATAGCTGTCATAGGCACAATCTATGGTGACGTATTTCTTGCCATATTTTACGCAATACTCAGCTATCTTATCACCAAAATAAGGGTCAGCCGCAACGCAGGCTGAATTTTTCACTGACTCCTCCGAAGGCTGTTCATAAAAAGGCTCCGGACGTGAATAAAGCTTATCCCACTCGCCAAAACAGGTGCGTGTATTTTTATCTATGATAACATAGTCGGTCACGCCCTCGAAACCCTCTGTTACAAGCTCCGAAAGGTCAGCAGTCTTGTCTGCAAAATAATTCTTTATAAGCTTTTCATTGCCGCTTCCAAGGTGAGTACCGCCAAGTTTTACAGGCACATTCAGACTGCAAAGAACAGCCGCCGCTGTTCCGGTCTCACCACCGACAAGGTGATACTTTTCCTTTATCTCTGCCGTTCCGTCTGCCTTTGGAAAATCACCGTCCAGAAGAAACGAACAGGTGGAGATCATTTGGCCGTACATATAAACATAATTCTCAGTATATTTCATGCGAACACCATTCCTTACTATAGCAAAGCTATTTCTGCCAAATTGCCGTTGAACCGCATGGAAGCACACCGCCTGTTGCCTCCACAGGCAATCCTATCTCATCAGCCGTGACGTTTCCGCCAAACCTCGTTCCGAGGACATCTCTAAGGATATATGCCATAACTGAGGGTGAAAGTCCTGTGGTATAGCTGTTGAGCAGGAAGAAAAGCGGCTCGTCGCTCAAGACGCCTGAGCAGGTCTTTACAAGGTCATAGATACAATCTTCAAGCTTCCATATTTCTCCGCCAGGTCCTCTGCCGTAGGACGGAGGATCCATAACGATAGCGTCATAGGTCTTGCCACGGCGTATCTCACGCTGAACGAACTTTTCACAATCGTCTACAAGCCAGCGAATAGGCTTATCGGAAAGCCCTGACACAGCGGCGTTCTCTCTTGCCCACTGCACCATGCCCTTTGATGCGTCAACGTGTGAAACGCTTGCACCTGCTTCGGCACAGGCAAGGGTAGCTCCGCCTGTGTATGCAAAGAGGTTTAACACCTTTATCTCTCTGTCTGCGTTTCTTATTTTATCAGCCATGAAGTCCCAGTTCACAGCCTGTTCAGGGAAAAGACCTGTGTGCTTGAAACCCGTTGGTCTGATTATAAACTTCAAATTCTTATAGCCTATGTTCCAGCTTTCAGGCAGGCGCTTTCTGTATTCCCATTCGCCGCCACCCTTTGAGGAACGGTGATAAATGCCGTCTGCCTTTGTCCAAAGGTCAGAACGCTTCGGTGACTTCCAGATTATCTGAGGGTCAGGTCTTACAAGCACCTTGCCGCCCCAGCTTTCAAGCTTATCGCCGCTTGAAGTATCTATTATCTTATAGTCTTTCCAGTTTTCTGCAATTCTCATATTTTTTATCCTTATATAAAATTTACTTTTTCCACGGCCTTTTATTTTCCGTCCAGCCCTTTGCCTGCCAATATGCACTGTCAGCAGGGTTCCAGCCCTTTTTGTTTGCAAAGTGGAAAATAGTGAAATACATTCTGCCCTTAGCACTGACCTTTGGCTCAAAGCTGTCGCTTTTAAGCTTTGCGGCAATGCTGTCGGTCTTTTTCCTTATCTTTGCAAGCATTTTGTCGGAAACCTTGCTCCAGCTCGTTGCGTGTATGCCGAAGCCTATCTTATATATCTTAGGCACCCCCCAGAATGACAAGCTATCCGCCATATCTTTGTTCGTGCGTTTCATACCTGCACCTGCGGCGGTAGATATGACCACAGCACGCTTTGAGAACATTTTCTCCTCTGGGCGGTGGACTATCCAGCGCCAGCCGTAATGGTCGAGCCATGCTTTCATCGAGCCTGTGCAGTGGTAGACATACACAGGGGAAGTAAGTATCAGCACGTCTGCTTCGTCCACCGCTTTGGTGATAGGGTCGAGCTTCTCATAGTGAGGACACTTTTCTTCGCCTTTCATAAAGCAATTGGTACAGCCGCAGCAAAACTCGCCGAAATCTCTCGGCAGGAAGAACTCTGTCACCTCGCCGCCAAGTTTATCGGCTAACATTCTGCCTATATGATATGTAGAGCCTTTATGGTTTTGACCATTTATCAAAGCTATTTTCAAAATATCACCTTACATTTTTTCGATAAGCTCCGCTATCTTGTGTGCATATTCTGTGATTATGCCTGTTCTCTTGCCCTCTATCATAACACGAACAAGAGGCTCTGTGCCTGACTCACGAACAAGTATCCTGCCCTCGTCACCAAGCTTTTCGGAATACATCTTTATAGCGTCTGTTATCTCAGGGACTTTATCCCACATACCCTTTTTGTCTGCTGTTATCTTAACGTTCACAAGCACCTGCGGATAGCACTCCATGCAGGAAGCAAGCTCGCTTGCCTTTTCGCCTGTACATTTGAGGACTGTCAGAAGCTTTGTACCTGTCAGCTCACCGTCGCCTGTGTTTGCATAGTCAAGAAGAATGATATGACCTGACTGCTCACCGCCTATATTATAACCGCCCTTGAGCATTTCTTCAAGAACGTATCTGTCGCCCACCTTTGTGGTAGCGGCAACGATGCCATTTGCCTTTGCATACTTGAAGAAGCCGAGGTTTGTCATAACTGTAACAACGCAGGTGTTGTTTTTGAGTATGCCCATGTTCTTCATATATTTTGAGAAGATAGCAAGTATCTTGTCACCGTCGATAAGCTCGCCCTTTTCGTCAACTGCAAGACATCTGTCAGCGTCGCCGTCAAAGGCAAGACCGATATCGCAGTGATTATCAACAACTGCCTTTTGCAGACCCTCGATATGTGTTGATCCGCAGTCCTTATTTATATTCGTTCCGTCCGGCTTATCGTTGAGCATTATGCACTTTGCACCAAGTCCCTCGAAAATTCTCTGTGCGCAAACTGACGCTGAGCCATTTGCACAATCAAGCGCCACACGGATACCGTTGAAATCTGTCTGAACTGTTTTCATAACGTAGCGGATATAATCCCAAGCTGCGTCCTTTTCGTAATAAACGTGACCTATATCACAGCCGTCCTTAAGCTCTATCTTTTCAGGTGTGTCAAGGATAAGTGCTTCTATCTCGTTTTCTATCTCGTCAGAAAGCTTGAAGCCTGTGCCAGAGAAAAGCTTTATGCCGTTAAACTCAACAGAATTGTGTGAAGCGGATATCATAACGCCTGCGTCTGCGTTGTATTTCTTTACAAGCATTGCAACGGCAGGGGTAGGAACAACACCGAGTATATGAGCGTCTGCGCCAACTGAGCAGATACCTGCCACCAGTGCGGACTCCAGAATGTCGCCTGAGATACGGGTATCCTTGCCTATGATTATCTTAGCCTTGTGGTTTGTTTCCTTTGTGAGCACCATTGCGGCAGCTCTGCCTATCTGCATAGCAAGCTCACAGGTAAGCTCTGTAATAGCTACTCCTCTTGCGCCGTCAGTTCCAAATAATCTTCCCATAATAATTAGCTCCTTTTCGAGGTCATACCTCTATATTATTTTTTTATTTATGTAAACTCTGTATTAACACACATATTAAATTTATCCAATACAATTTTTATCAAAGACAGAAAAGTGCGGTAACGGCGACCAAAGGTCGCCCCTACAGAACAAGAAATTCATCGCCGCTAGGCGATACCTTAATTCCTCACTCCTCACTCCTCACTAAGCTCACAGGTGCGTTTGTCCGTCCTTGAGAAATCCCAGATGATCGTAAGCAAGCTGTGTCGCCACACGTCCCCTTGGGGTCTTTGATAGGAAACCTAACTGCATAAGATAAGGCTCGCAAACGTCCTCAATGGTGACTGACTCCTCGCCGA
>ULSP01008776.1_pt1 | contig 18358 bp, 18 predicted proteins | sample 1956811 | NCBI WGS metagenome assembly ULSP01 (sample SAMEA4835711, study PRJEB28245) | human gut metagenome | biome: gut microbiome; material: fecal sample | place: Denmark | collected 2008
TTATTAATATACCGTCTATCAATGTGAGGAGTATAGCTGTTAATTTTGATGATAAAATTTTAGTGATGTTGCAGATAATTAGTTGCAACAATATGAGAAAAGTAAAAATATATGCGGCAAATGCTATATCAGCGTAGTTATTTAAATTTGTAGTTGTTCTATAGTTTGTAAGATAAGAAGTAATATTATATACAAAAAACCAACTTAAGGCGACACATAAGTGTGTGTGGGGGGGGTAAAAGGTTGCGCTGTAAAAGATTCCAAAAATAAAGTGCTATTGTAACACTTAATGCACAAGGTAGATAGCGACGTATTTGAAGGAGTAGACGATATTTTTCAGTACCTATAGATGTTAATAAGAAAAATGATACCATTAATAAATGTATTGCCAAGAAAAGAAGTATATAATTTTTGTTGTTTTTACAAAAATTATATATGTTGCTGCCAATATGGCTCATTGTTAACACGCTCCTGTAAATATTGTAAAAATTATTTTAAGATAAATTATATGGTCTTATAATACCATAAGAAATTTTTTCGTGCAACTGATAAAGATGAACTGCTTTGTGGATTTGAAATATATAATTTTTTTTGGTACGATTTATTGGTTGCATAAATTTAAGATAGAAAGTGTTAAATTTATATTATGGAGGAAAATCTATGATGAGCGAAGATCCTTTAGTATCGGTTATAATTCCGGTATATGGTGTTGAAAGATATATCGGAAAATGTTTAGATACATTGATAAATCAAACTTACAGAAATTTAGAAATATTAGTTATTAATGATGGTACTAAAGATAAAAGTGCAGATATAGCAAAATCTTATGCTGCTAAAGATAAGAGAATAAAAGTATTTGATTTTGAAAATGGGGGGGTAAGCTTTGCTAGAAATAGAGGCCTTGATTTGTCTAATGGAGAATATATTTCATTTATAGATGGCGATGATTGGATTGCTCCAACCATGTATATGGATTTAGTAGGCATTATGCTTAAGGATAATCCGGATATGATAAAATTTAGCGTTGATGAATTTGATGTAGAAAATAATAAAATAAATAAAATTCATTTTGACAAAGAAGAAATAATAACAGAAGATTTAGTAAATAGGTATTTTGATGGGGTTCTGTATATAATGCCTTGTAATGGATTTTATAAAAGAGCATTGGCGGTTCAGGTAAGATATCCTGAAGGGCTTACTTATGAGGATAACTATACTGCTGGTATGTATTTAGCTTTATCACATAAAGTTATGACAATTTCGCAAGTATACTATTTTTATAGAGTCAATTTATCTGGAGCTAGTAAAAGTATATCGAAAAAACCATTGGATAAATGTCTTGTAATTAAGATGCTTATAGATGATTTAAAACAAAAGAGAGTAAATGTAGATAAATTTTTATGGAAATTTTCAATTGAAATTTATCATTTTATAAGAGGAATAAATAATTTGTATAGAGTTTATGCTATTCAGCGTTCAATGTATAATTATGTGATGTCGAATTTAGACTTGCGCAGAAAATTTGTGTTAAGATATTTGATTTATAAAAATGGTGTAAAGATAAAATAATATTTCATAAAAGGTGATTTACATGTTGAACTTTGGAGATAATAAAAGTGTTCTTGTGATAGTGCCACACGAAGATGATGAAATAAACTTAATGGGAGGACTACTTCCGTTATTGGTAGAAAGTAAAATAAAAGTTTACATTTGTTATGTAACTAATGGTGATTTTGAGTTTGCTGGACAACTAAGAATTCAAGAAGCAATAGTTGCTTTAGAATGTTTAGGAGTAAAAAGTGATAATGTGTTTTTTCTTGGCTATCCAGATGCGAGTAATAAAATAGATAGGTCGTTATATGGTGCTGAGCAAGCTGTGGTTTCTAAACATGGAAAGGTTACCTACGGAAGTGAGCTTAGGTCAGATTTTAGAATGATGATTTCTAGTGCTCATTCTCCATATACTTATGATTCGCTAAAGCAAGATATTAAAGATATTATTTTATTTTTAAGACCAGATATTATATTTTGTTCAGATATGGATCCACACCATGACCATAGATTAACTTCTTTGACTTTTGAGGAGAGTATGGAAGAAATATTGCTGGACGAAAAAGGATATTCGCCGCTTATTTTTAAAGGTTTTGCATATTCGACATCATATGATTCTGTTAGTGATTTTTTCAAAGGCGTTAATCTTCTGCCAACTCAGAAACCTAATAATGGAGAGACCTTGGATAATCCATGTTTTAATTGGGATGAAAGAGTAAGATTTCCTGTTTCTGAAAATGTTTTAATTAATGACAAAGAGAAAAATATTCTAATAAAGGCAATGTGCAGACACAAATCTCAATTTTTTGCTAAACGTATAGGTAGTGTAATTAACTCTGACGTGGTTTTTTGGCCTTTACTAATAAAAAACGGAAAAATACGCAATTATACAATAGATAAAAATAGTGACATTGATGGTGAAGTGAAATATAATTTATTATATAATAATGAAGTTGTAGAACCTATGAGCAAAAGTGTTTCTATCGTGAAATTATTACTAAATGATGGATTTGTCTATAATAATTATTTTATAACTGATGAGGTTATAATACCATGCTCTATTTATAGCGTAGGTTTTGAAGAAGAGCTTAGTATTGATACTAGTGACGATTCAGTTCATGTAACGGATGGATGTCTGCGTGTTCCTAGGCATGTTTCGGAAGTGACAATTTTTTTGAAGGATATCCAAGACACCATATATGATTCTTTTAAAATAGTTAGAATGAATAAAATTGAAAGATTTTTGTTTGAAATAAAAAAACGTTTCTTTCAATTAGACTGCTATATTGAATATAAGAAAGAAAAGCGATACAGAAAAAAACTATTGAAAAATAGTCTTTAAAAGAGAAAGGAAGTATTATTATGTTAAAACTGGGTATTATAACTATGAATGAATATTATAACTATGGTAATAAGTTGCAAGCTTATGCCTTACAGTATTTTTTGCAAAAGCTTTTTCAAGGCAGTGACGTGCAATTTATTTCCTTTGTAAAGGATAATTACATTTTAAGCGAACGTTTTTTTCTTTTAAATTTTTGCGTCGCTGGCTTTTAAATAGACATGATTATAGAAATTTGGTAAACACAAATCAGATTTTTGCTAATGTGTTAAAAGAGTATAACTCAAAGAAATTTACTTATAAGTATATGCAGAAGCACTTTAATTATTTTATAAATAAAGAACTTAATAAATTTTTTGATTTTTTTATTATTGGCAGCGACCAAATTTGGAATCCGTCTTATGGAAAGTTTTCTGAATTGGAAGCTGGATTACAGTTAAACAAAAATAAACGTATAGCTTATGCGGCGTCTATAGGATTAAATGAACTAAATAAGCAACAAGAGGACATGTTAAAAAGGGCTTTAGCCAATACAGCTCATATATCAGTGAGAGAAATTAAAGGTGCCGATTTAGTAGAAAGTATTACTGGAACAAGACCATTTGTGCATATAGATCCTACAATGTTACTTACAAAAGAAGAATGGCTTGCTATAGCTGAAAAGCCTTATTGGTTTGATGATAGAGAAAAATATTTGTTTGTTTATTGTTTAGACAGGATTTCCCAAGTAGCAAAAGAGAAAATAGATTATTATTCCCAAAAGTATAGTTTGAAAGTTATTGATATAATGGATAAAAGTAACATGGATGTCTATGCTTCTAGTCCGGCAGAATTTGTATGGTTAATTAAAAATGCAGCGCTTGTAATTACCAACTCATTCCATGGTTCAGTTTTTTCGATAATTATGGATACGCCGTTTTTGACATTTAATAGAAGTGACGGCAAAATTAATATGAATTCACGCATTGAAACACTGGCCGATACCTTTAAATTACACGAGAGATTTAATAATAATTCTTTAAGCGATACGGATGTGTTTAATCCGGATTATTCTGATATAGAACGAATTTTAAGAATAGAGAGGGATAGGAGTATATCGTATTTAAAATGCGCGATTAAAGGAGCTTGATATTATGGCTAATAACCAATTAGTTTCAAACTCACTTTGTTGTGGATGCAGTGCTTGCTACAATGTCTGTTCACAACAGGCCATTTCTATGGCGTTTGATAATGAGGGCTTTTTATATCCTGTAATTGATGAGCAAAAATGTATTGGTTGTAACGCATGCGCTAGAGTATGTCCTGTGAAAAATGGAGCGCTAAAACAAGAGTATACTGTGAGGGCTTACGCTGCATATAATAAAGATAATATTCAACGAATGAATAGTTCTTCTGGTGGGGTTTTCCCAGCTATAGCAGAATATGTTTTATTACATAATGGTGTTGTTTTTGGTGCTGCATTTGACAAGAATTATCAGGTTGTACATACAAAAATTGATTCAATTTCAGAACTTTATAAATTACAAGGCTCCAAATATGTTCAGAGCATATTGGGAAAAGTCTTTTTAATGGTAAGAACAGAACTATTAGCTAAAAAAATGGTATTGTTTTCGGGAACTCCATGTCAAATTGAAGGATTAAAAAAGTTTTTAGGAAAAGAATATAGTACTTTGTATACAATTGATTTGATATGCCATGGAGTTCCAGCACCAAAGATTTGGGAAAAATATTTAGACGAAGAATACGGAATTTCTAATATAACCAACATTAGTTTTAGAAATAAAAAACATGGATGGGGAAATTTTGATTTAACTATCGAAACTAAGAATTACATACAGCATGAAGCATCAGATGTTTCTATTTATAAAGAAAGTTTTCTTAGAGGATTTTTGAAAGAATTGTATTTAAGGCCAAGCTGCCATAATTGCGCTTTTAAGGGGATTGATCATGCTAGTGATATAACATTAGGAGATTTGTGGGGGAGCAAAGAGATTTGTCCGCAATTTATTAAGGATGACAAGGGAATATCGGTAGTGTTCATTCAGAGTTGTAAAGGCGAATTTTTGATAAATCAATTGGACTCTAAACTGATTTTTAATGAAGTATCCGTGAATGAAGCGATAAATCACAATTTGGCTATGGTACAGTCAGAGATACCGCATCCAGATAGAGAATTATTTTTTAAAGAATTAAATAGCGATAATAGAAGTTCGATTAAAAAATTGATAGAAAAACATATTGGACCAACTTTAAGAAAAAGATTGTCAGTTTATCTGAGAAGTAAATTATCAATTAAATCTAAGCGGAAGTGATATAGTGAATGATTTGACTGTTGTAATATTGACAAAAAATGAAGAAAAGAATATTTTAAGTGCTATCGATAATGTTAAGCAAGTAACAACAAATATATTAATCGTAGATTCAGGTAGTACTGATAAAACTATAGAGTTAGCAGAACAATGTGGTGCTAAGGTTGTTTATCGTGCGTGGGATAATGATTTTTCTGCACAGCGCAACTTTGCTTTGGAGCATGTAAATACAGAATGGATTTTGTATTTAGACGCTGATGAACGATTAGATGAGCAGCTTTGCCAATCTATAAAAACTGCTTTAAATAGTGAAAAATTGAAGCAGTACAGTATTATGCGCAAGATACATGCTTTTGGCTTTGAATATAAGCATGGTATTTTTAAACCTGATGAAGTTTTACGCCTGTTTCCGACGCAAACAGTACATTGGGAAAACAAAGTTCATGAAAGACCGATTTGTAATTTGCCAAAAGAAAAATTGCAAGGATTTATTGAGCATTATACCTATAGTTCTTGGCAGCAATGGTGGGATAAGGCTGGCAAATATACAACTATTTGGGCTGAGGATAATTTTGCTAAAGGTAAACGGACTTCTTTAGGAGCTTGCTTAGGACATTCTGTTTATGGCTTTATCCGAGCCTATATAATTCAGTTGGGATTTATTGATGGTTGGAGCGGATTGTATTCTAGTCTGCAGCATTTTATATATACCATGATGAAGTATTTGAAGTTATATGAAATACAATCTAAATTGTAACTATAAGGAGAGGCAGATTTTATATGCTGTTTTTGCAAAAGAATAAGCTATTTATATATAGTTTAATGTTGGTATTTTTGTTTTTGGTAATTTCATATTATTTGACATCTGTAGGTATTCGCAATAGCACGCTTTTTTTACAAATGCGGCGCTATATACCTTGTGCATTAACTGTAGCAATAGCAATATCTTTGGTGGAAAAATCTGGATTAAGCTTAAAAAAATTATTGCTCCCCCATGCTTTAGTTGGCATTTTATGGATAATAGTATATCCGGCTTGCTATTGGTTTGCCTTTCATAAAACTTCAACATTCATTGATAATCATTATGACCAAGCCTTTGGTGCTTATTTTTTCGCTTTTTCGGTTTGCCTTCGTATCATATTGTTAAAATGGAATGCTTGGCAGGATAAACCAATTTACAAATATGGTTTTAGTTTTTTACATGCTTTATTTCTTATAATTCCGGTAATACAATTAGGGTATTTTTATATATATTGTTATCCAATAACAGAAGCTGCGGCAGTTGCAGTATTGCAAACTAATTTTGGTGAAGCTAAAGAATATCTATTATTAAATTTAGGCTTTATGGGCATTATTGGTTCAATTATTTTTTGGATAAGCTTATTTATATTGTTAGCCAAAATGAATGATTCGAATAATTTAGTTCTGCCAAAAGTTATTTATTTTGGTAAAAAATGTACCGTATTTGCTTTGGTAATCATCATTGCTACTATTGGATATGGTGGAAAAATATTTAAACATACTGGAGTAGTGCAGGCTTATGCATCTGCACAAGAATATTTTGCAGGTACTAATAGATTCAAATATTTCCATGATAATAATTTTGAGCAATTAAAAGTATTTCCGTCAAATCCCGCTTTTTCTGAACCCGCAACAATTGTAGTGGTTATAGGTGAATCGGCGTCTGCTTATTATATGAGCGCGTTTAGTGATGTTAAAAAGGATAACACTCCTTGGTTGCGCTCTGTAAAAAAAGACAACAGCTTTATTTTATTTCCTCATGTTTATGCAAGTTGGGGGCAAACTGTTCCGGCGCTAGAGAGAGCCTTGACTGAAAAAAATCAATATAATACCAAAGAGTTTTATCAAAGTTTAACAATAATTGACATTGCTAAAAAAGCAGGCTATGAAACCTATTGGTTTAGTAATCAAGGATATATAGGAGGAGCAGATACTCCTATTACATTGGTTGCTCAAACAGCGGATCATGCTAAATGGCTTGCTGAAGATAAAGCTTTGAGTAAAAAGTATCAGTATGATGGAGATTTATTAGAGTATCTTAAGTACGTAGACCCTAAGAAAAACAATTTTGTTGTGTTGCATTTGATGGGCAGTCATGAGGATTGCATAAATCGCTATCCGCAGGATTTTGCAAAATTTAGTAAGTCTAAAGAATTTGATATGGTTAAAAATTATGATGACAGCTTGGCTTATACCGATCATGTTTTGCAGCAGGTTTATGAATATAGTTCTAAAAATTTAAATTTACAGGCTATGCTTTATTTTAGTGATCATGGTGGAGATCCTTATCGCAAAAGGCATCCGGATGTTTCTGGCTTTAAGTTTCTCCAAATCCCTATGTTTATTTTTGTTTCTCAAGAATATCAAAAGCTATATGGTGATGCTGTACAGATATATAGAAATAATAGAAACAAATATTTTACCAATGATATGATTTACGAGGTAATATGTGATTTGTTAAGAGTAAAATCTAATAGATTTGTAGAAGAAAACAGTATTTTAAATAGCAAGTACAAATATACTCCAGAAACTCTAACTACTAATCTTGGTAAGACAAAATTGATTGAAGATAAGGAACCGAGAAAAGATGATTGACAATATTGATATTATTTTAGCTTCTGATGACAACTATGCGCAGCATGTTGCTGTGGTAGCTGCTTCGATTTTAAGCAATACAAAAGAAAAAGTACATATTCATGTTTTAAGTGATGGTATATCGTTAGATAAATTATCTTTGATTGAGCAAACAGTAAATAGTTTGAGCGGAAAAATAAGTTATTATGACTTATCAGCCTATCAATGCTTTAATGATTTGTTTACAAGCGGACATATCAGTAAAGCAGCTTATTTTAGATTAGATGTTGCTAATATCTTGCCAAAAACTATTAATAAGGTTATATATCTTGATGTGGATTTACTTGTATTAAAAGATATAGCAGAACTTTGGCAATTTGATTTAAAAGGAAAACCATTGGCTGCTGTGCCGGATTACGGAATTATGGCATCAAAAAGACTGATGCAGCAAAAGAAAAAAGTAATTGGCTTGCCATTGAATAACTTTTATTTTAATTCCGGCGTGGTTATTATGGATTTACAACAATGGCGCAAATATAACTATGCGGAACAAGTCATTAAGTTGGCAGCAGAGGGAAATTTTCCGCACCATGACCAAGATGCTTTGAATAAAGTGTTTATGGAAAAATGGATACTTTTGCCTTTGAAGTGGAATGTTATACCTCCGGTTTTTAATTTATTTCCCAAGATTCTTATGAGAAATGATTTAAGAGTAAATGCTGTAAATGCTCGTAAACACAAAGCAATTTTACATTTTGCTGGAAGATATAAACCGTGGGAGTTTGCATTAAAAAAAGATTTTAATGATCAATATTATTATTATTTAGAAAAAACTGCTTTTGCAAATGCAAAAATGCCACAGCCTGGAAAAAATATGAAGGGGAAGTCATTGGCAAGGCAGCTTATAAGATTACATGTTGCGGATTATATGGAGAAACTATTTAGTTAAATGGGAGTGAAAGAGTGTGTTAGAATATAATTTCCGTGTAAAAAAAATAATGGCTGTCTGCATAGCTGTTGCATTATGCTTTCAGCGATTATCAATGGCTATGGGAAGTATCTTTTGGGGTATAGCTATAGCGTGCTTTTTGTTTTTATTGTATAAGTCTTATAAGGTTGGTGATTTATGCGCAAGAGTGTATATATTTAGCAATTATTACAAAGTAATTGCTCTGCTACTTTTATGCTTTATTCCTTGCGTTGTTTTTTCTGTTGATATTAAAACTTCATTTAAAGCTTTTGCGGAAATGTGGATATATAGACTGATGCCATTTTTTATGGTTACGCTTTTTATTCACGATAAAAAGTGGTTAAAAAATATTGTTGTGGCTCTTATCATAGTTACTTGTATTGATTGCTTAGTGGCAGCCTATCAAGTTTATGGTATGCACGCATGGCGTGGTTGGGGATTTGGTGGGCATACTTTGAATTTGGCTTCTTTGCTTGCTGTTGTGACACCCATGTGTGCTGTTGTAGTTTTTGATGATTTTTTTTCGGAAAAACTAAAAAATATTTGTAAGGTAGCTTTAATATGTTGCGTCATAGGATTGATAGCCGGGAAAAGTCGCGGTGCTTGGTTGACATTAGCAATAACGCTTCCCTTGGTTTCTTGTTATTATATTGTTCAAAGCAAAAAGGCTTTGGCAATTTGTTTAATTATAGTTTTGGCTATAGGAGCAGGTTTTGCTTCTTCAAAACAGTATAAAAAAAGATTGTTGTCAATTGGTAATACTACAACAGATGTATCTAATGCTGATAGAATTCGTGTTTGGCAATCATGTTTTAAAATGATTGCTGACTATCCTATTACTGGTGTTGGGTTAGGGAATTTTAAAAAAGTTTATAATAAGGGACACTATCGTTTGAAAACAACTGTACAGGATTTGCCGCACTCCCATAATAACTATTTACAACTATGGAGTGAAGGGGGCACAATAGGTTTTTTGGGTTTTATGACAATGTCATTGTTCATTTTATTTAGCAATTTGAGAATGTGGTGGAAAACTAAAATTCCTTATTGTCTGATGATATGGGGAGCTTGGTTAGGGTTTATGATTTTTGGTATGTTTGATTTAATTATAGACCATTCTGCTATAACCAAGACATGGTGGTTTTTGTTAGGTACGTTATTAGTTTATATTAATGATAAAAAATTAAAGAATTGAGTGAGATATATGGCTGAAAAGATTAGGGTTAGTAATATAGAATTATTGCGAATTGTGGCTATGTTTTTGGTAGTAATATCACACTTTTATGTTCATGGTAGATGGCCAATTGTAAATGAATTGTCAATAAATAATATTATTATTTATTGCTTTGATGTTGGCGAAATAGGTGTTACGGCTTTTGTGCTAATTTCTGGATATTTCCTTGTAAACCAGTCTTTTGATTTAGTTAAATTATTTAAGTTAGTATTTCAAATGTGGTTTTATGGAGTGGCTTTGTTAGTTTTTGCTTACGCTTTTGGAACAAGGGAAATAGTAGGAAAACTTTTTTGGGGTTCCATAATACCTTTTTATTCTTTGAATTGGTTTGCCAAAGCATATTTATTACTTTACTTATTATTTCCTGTTTTAAATATTTTTCTGAAAAAATATACCAAAGAGAAACTTTTAAAGGGAATAATTGGTTTTAGTGTACTTTGGAATATTTTGCCAGCTTTTTCATTATATGAACATGGAAACCAAAGAATTACAGTACTGTTTATTTATTGTATAGGAGCGTATTTTGCCATATATGGATGTCAATACTTAAATAATGTAAAAAATGCGGTAGCTTTGAGTTTAGCCTCATATACTGTTATTGTATTTTCTGTTACTATAATTTGGCAATTAAGTTTAAACAATTCTTATTGGGGGGGTAAACAGGCAAGCTGTTTGGCATTAAACTCTATATTTGTTTTGTTATGTGGCATTGGTCTATTTTATACTTTTAAAAATATACAAATAGAGAGTCAATGGATTAACCATTTAGCAAAGACTATGTTTGGTGTGTATTTAATACATGATAATCCATTAATTTCTAATTGGTTGTGGAATGAAGTTATAAATGTAAGTAGATTTTATGATTCTAATTTTTTGGTAATTATTAGCGTTTTGTGTTGCTTGATAGTTATGTGTGTTTGCGCTGCTATTGATTATTTACGGATAAAGTTTATAGAAAAGCCGTTGTTTATTATGCTTACTCCTATACTTGATGTGCAGCAAGTGAGATTAGCTAATAATATAAGGTGGTTTATTAGGAAGACTAAATATAGCTTTTTTTGCTGGCTGCGTGGCTTTAATATATAATTCTATTCGCGGGACATGGTTGGCTTTGTTACATGTAATAATGTTTGTTTTGCTGTATTACATTTCTCGTAAAAGTTATATTGCTATACTGTGATTAGCAATTATTTCTTGTGCTGGTGTAGGCTTAACAAATAATACTAAATTTATGAAACGAGTACAGAGTATTACTAGTACTAAGTATCAATCAAATACGGAACGTATTTTGATATGGCAAAGTACTTATCATATGTTTCAGGATCATCCGGTTTTAGGTGTAGGATTGGGTCAATATAAGGATAGTTATCAGAAAACATATATTTCCTTAGGTCACGCACATAACAATTTTATGCAAATGCTAGCAGAAAATAGTTTTGTTGGCTTCCTTGGTTTTACAATGATGATAAGTTACTTTATTTGTCATTCCTTGAGACGGTTTTGGCAAACTAAAAGTCCATATGCTTTTATGATTTCTATGTATACCTTAGCTTTGGTTTTACAGGGGTTAACAGAATATAATTTTGGTAATTCGGCCGTTATGAAAGCCTTTTGGCTTGTTTTGGGATGATTGCTTGTGTTAGATTATAACTATAAAAAAGAGTAACTGTGTATGAGTTAATGGAAATGAATTTTCTTGATCTCAAAAAGACCGTTAATTTAAATTTTTTAGACATAAAGAATTTAACAATTGTGACAGTCTTTTACTATAAATTATTATAATTGAAATTGTTACATAATTATAAGACTGGTTAAGTTTACATAATGTGCTGATCGAAAGTTACAATGTCGAATCGTTTGAAATACGTTTGAAGTATTAAGTTAGATGATGAAAAGAACCCATAATAAGGGGAAAGTTACAATGTCGAATCGTTTGAAATACGTTTGAAGTATTAAGTTAGATGATGAAAAGAACCCATAATAAGGGGAAAGTTACAATGTCGAATCGTTTGAAATACGTTTGAAGTATTAAGTTAGATGATGAAAAGAACCCATAATAAGGGGAAAGTTACAATGTCGAATCGTTTGAAATACGTTTGGAGGAGTGTTTATGCAAAACAATAGACAGAAAGTATTTGAGCTATTAAGAAAAATCAATCAAAATCATGAGAGTTATGATTTTGAAGTTAAAGAAGCGCTTCATAATTTGCCTAAAAATACATGGGAAACATATTCTGCATTTGCTAATACTTCTGGAGGAATTCTTTTATTTGGTATAAAAGAAAATAAAGTAACAAAAGAGTTTATAATAGAAGGTGTTAATGATCCTGATAAGTTAATAAAAGATTTTGTTACTACTGCTCAAAATAGGAATAAAGTATCTATTAATCTTGTGCAAAATGAAGACATAGAGATATTTGATTTAAATGAAAAGCAAGTAGTAGTAATATATATAAGAGAAGCTTCTATTCGCCAGAAACCGGTATATATAAATGGTATAGATAGTTATCAACACGTTTATATTAGAAAGTATGAAGGTGATTGTCGTGCAACACAGGAGGAATATCGTAGATTTGTTCGTAATACGCAGGATAATGTTGACGAAGAACTTTTGAATTATTTTACTGTTGATGATTTAGATAATGAAAGCATTTTACTTTTTAAAAATATAGTTGATTCTAGAAATAAGAAGAAAAATTATTTAGGAATGGATAATGTTAGTTTTTTGAAGGAGATGGGAATTTTTCAGATAGATAGAAATGATAAAAGAAAATTAAAATTAACTTTAGCTGGATTATTGTTTTTGGGAAAATTTGATGCTATAAGGCAGCGATTACCTCATTTTCATTTAGAATATCTAAATAAAAAATGTGCAGCAAATATAAGGTGGAAAGACAGAGTATCGACAGGTGATTTGGAATACGAAAATTTGAATTTATTCAAATTTTATTTTATAGTTTTAGAAAAATTAAAATTAACAATAGAGGATCCTTTTGAGTTAGAAGATGGATGTGTTAGAAAAACAACTAATGAATTAGAAGTTGCTCTAAGAGAGGCTTTAGCTAATACGCTCATTCATGCTGATTATTTAGATGCAGAAACTAATATTACGATAGAAGTACATTATTTGTACTATAGTTTTTTGAATCCTGGAACAATGAGGGTATCTAAAGAACAGTTTTTTCTGGAGGGAAATCAAGTCCGAGAAATAATATTTTAATATCTTATTTTAGGAGGATGGGTGCTTCAGAGAGAGCTGGTTCTGGTGGAAAAGAAATATCTGATGTTGTTTTAAAAAATAGTTTTAGATATCCTGAGTTGAAAACAGATATAGATAAAACATATTTAAAAATTTGGTGTGCCTCCTTGGAAAATTCTTATTCTGAATATGATTCTTGCACTCGAGACATATTGTTGTATATTCAAAAAAATAAAATTGTTAAATTTAGCGATATAAGAGATCATGTTGGAAACGTATCAGATTATCAGATTAGAAAATCTTTGGCATTGATAATAAATAAGGATCTTGTATATGTTGAAGGAGTAGGAAAAGCTACTAAATATTATTGGAAGATGACTACTTTGGAAAAAGTAGCAACAGCGCAGTTTTTGAGTAATATATTACTCAAAAACTAGGAATTAATATGCAAATTTATGCTATAACTCTTCTCATCACTGGCGGCGCTGGTTTTATCGGTTCTAAATTGTTTTAACTTGTTTTTGTCATGAAATGACTAGAGTTGTCAGGGTTTTACGCGACTTTTGTTAATTAAAAATAATTTATCAACATGGCAAGGAATTTAAACCTACTCCACCAGGATTTAATCATTATATTGTGGGATTAAAAGTGAACAATCAACTTTTTGATAAATGCTTGAAACGGTTGGAAACGATTGAATTGATACAATAAATATTTTACAAAAGTGGGTAACTTATTATGAGAGAAGCAAATATAAATCTTAATAACAAAACTGTTTTGGTAACCGGTGCTGCAGGCTTTATTGGCAGTAATTTAGTTTTGGAGTTGTTGCGTTGCGTAAAGTCTGTGCGCATTATAGGCTTGGATAATCTTAATGATTATTATGATGTACGCTTAAAGGAATATCGTTTGCAGGAAATTGATAAGGAAGCAAAAATTCATCGTGATAGCTCGTGGCATTTTATTAAAGGGAACCTTGCTGATAAGGCGTTGATAGAGAAGCTTTTTACAACCTATAAGCCTCAGATTGTAGTTAATTTGGCTGCTCAGGCCGGCGTGCGCTATTCTATTACTAATCCGGATGCCTATATTGAAGCTAACATTATTGGCTTTTATAATATTTTGGAAGCTTGTCGTCATTCTTACGATAATGGTCAAGAAGGCGTACTGCATTTAGTTTATGCTTCCAGCTCTTCTGTTTATGGAAACAATAAAAAAGTGCCTTATTCTACTGATGATAAAGTGGATAATCCTGTTTCTCTTTATGCCGCAACTAAAAAATCCAATGAGCTTTTAGCTCATGCTTATGCAAAGCTTTATAATATTCCGTCTACGGGCTTGCGCTTTTTTACTGTTTATGGACCGGCGGGTCGCCCAGATATGGCTTATTTTGGCTTTACGGATAAGCTGCGCGCTGGCAAAACTATAGAAATTTTTAATTATGGTAATTGTAAGCGTGATTTTACTTATGTTGATGATATTGTCGAGGGCGTGAAGCGTGTTATGCAATGTGCTCCCGAAAAAAAGACCGGCGAAGACGGACTGCCGCTTCCTCCTTATACTGTATATAATATTGGTAATAATAGTCCGGAAAATTTATTGGAGTTTGTGGATATACTGCAGCAAGAGCTAATCAAGGCTGGCGTTTTGGCAGCTGATTATGATTTTGCGGCTCATACAAAGCTTGTGCCTATGCAGCCGGGAGATGTTCCGGTTACTTACGCCGATACGGCGCCATTGGAGAGGGATTTTGGTTTTAAGCCTAACACCTCTTTGCAAACCGGCTTGCGTAAATTTGCAGAATGGTATAAAAAGTTTTATCAATGTTGAAAGGGATGTAAGATAATGAAAATCGCTGTAGCAGGCACTGGCTATGTGGGCTTAAGCTTGGCAACGTTATTGGCACAGCATAATCAGGTTATGGCTGTAGATATTGTTCCTGAAAAGGTAGAAATGATCAATAAAAAGCAGTCGCCTATAGTGGATAAGGAAATAGAGGATTTTTTGGCGCATAAAGATTTACAGCTGGGGGCTACTCTTGACGCTAAAGCTGCTTATGCAGATGCAGATTTTGTTATTATTGCAGCGCCAACCAATTATGATTCGCAAAAGAATTTTTTTGATACATCTGCTGTGGAGACTGTAATCAAGCTGGTTATGGAATATAATCCTCAGGCAATTATGGTTATCAAATCAACTATTCCGGTGGGTTATACGGAGCATATTCGTCAGGCAACGGGAAGCAAAAATATTATTTTTAGTCCGGAGTTTTTACGTGAAAGCAAGGCTTTGTATGATAATTTATATCCGTCGCGTATAATAATCGGCACGGATATGGGTGATGAAAGACTTGTGAAAGCGGCAAAAACATTTGCTTCTCTTTTGCAGGAGGGAGCAATAAAAGAAAATATTCCGACGCTTTTTATGGGCTTTACAGAGGCAGAAGCAGTAAAATTATTTTCTAATACTTATTTGGCGCTGCGCGTTGCTTATTTTAATGAGTTAGATACTTACGCGGAGACGAAAGGGTTAAATACTAAGCAAATTATTGAAGGCGTATGCCTTGATCCTCGTATTGGAAATCATTATAATAATCCTTCTTTTGGTTATGGCGGATATTGCCTGCCTAAAGATACAAAGCAGCTTTTAGCTAATTATGAGGATGTTCCCGAAAATCTTATTGGGGCTATAGTGGAATCTAACAAAACGCGTAAAGATTTTATCGCTGATCGAGTTTTGCGCTTGACTGGTTATTATAATGCTTCTAGTGCATATGATGCAGCATTGGAACGGTCTGTGATTGTTGGCGTTTACAGGCTGACGATGAAATCAAATTCCGATAATTTTAGACAAAGCTCTATTCAAGGTGTTATGAAAAGAATTAAGGCCAAAGGAGCAAGGATTATTATTTATGAGCCAACTCTGCCGGAGGGCAGTACATTTTTTGGTAGCTTAGTAGTTAATGATTTAGAAAAATTTAAAGCTCAAAGTCAAGCAATCATTGCAAATCGTTATGATAGTAGCTTAGATGATGTAAAGAGCAAAGTTTATACTAGAGATTTGTTTAGAAGAGATTAGGTTAAGTGTGTTTGTATTGAGAAATACAAGGGTATAGCATTGTTTGCTTGAATAAATTAACTTATGCGGGAAATTTATCTGCAACAAAAAAGACCATACTTTGCATTTACGCAAGGTATGGTCTTTTTGCAGTTGAACTTTTACATCAATTCTGCTTTTTTATCTAAAATTGCTTTGCAGGCAGCGCAGGCGGGGCAGTCGCAATATTCTGCGCCGTGGGCTTTAAGCTCGCGGGCGTGAGCTTGCAAGCCTTTTACACCTTCTGCGCCGAAAATTTTTTGTGCGGCTTCGCTTTGAGAAAAAGCAATTAAGCCGTCGATAGGCATAATTGCTGCTTCCAGTTCGGCGATATATTTAGTTGTTGCAGCGTTTTCTTGATTAGTGCCGATAGCTGCCAGCCAGCTTTTAGCAACTATTTTGATTTCTGGGCAGGCGCTGGGGGCCAGCAAAAGTTTTTGCGTATTTTCTTTTACATAAGCTAATAATGCTTTATTCATAAATAAATCCTCCTTTTACTTGCTTTCGGCAAGCATCTGCAATTATAATAATGCTGTAAAGAGGTTTTGTAAAGTAAGCACTTTAAAGTGCTGTAGTTACTTTTTAGAAACTATAGAAATAAATGCGCTTAGCTGTGCTATTTAAAGCAGTATAGCCTCAACTTTTATTAAAATCTAAATTATAAGAGGAGATATATAATGAACAAACAGTTACCGCTTTGTCCGGTGGAGGTTACGTTGATGCTTATCAGCGACCGCTGGAAAGTTTTGATTTTGCGCGATTTACTGACAGGCACAAAGCGTTTTGGCGAACTGAAAAAATCTATCGGCAGCATTTCGCAGAAGGTGCTGACCAGCAATCTGCGCGCTATGGAGGAGGATGGACTTGTAAACCGCAGAGTGTATGCGCAGGTGCCGCCGCGGGTAGAGTACAGTTTGACTGCTACGGGCGCAAGTCTAAAGCCGATTTTGTTTGCTATGCAGGAATGGGGCGCGCAGTATCAAAAAGAACACGGAGGTAATTTATGATTTGTGAAATTATTCATGACGAAAAATTTTTAGCGCAAAAATCTTCGGAAGCAGGATTTTTGGATATCCATATTGCGCAAAATTTGCTGGATACTTTGGCAGCTCATGCGGAAACTTGCGTGGGTTTGGCGGCTAATATGATTGGTGTGCAAAAGCGTATCATTGTGGTGAATATGGGCGCAGTCAACGTGGCGATGTTAAATCCCATAATCGTTAAAAAATCCGGAAAATATATCACGGAAGAAGGTTGTTTATCTTTAAACGGTGTGCGGCAGACGGTGCGCTACCAAAAAATTACGGTGGAATATCAGGATATACAGTTAAAAAAACAGCGCCGCAGCTTTGAAGGCTGGACGGCGCAGATTATTCAGCATGAAATTGATCATTGTAACGGTATTTTGATTTAATTTTTACCACAACTCTAAAACGTGCTGCATAGCCAAGCTGACAGCGGTGATGCCCACCCAGCAGCAGAAGCCCATAAGAATTGGCTTGCCGCCGGTTTTAACCAGCTTGATAATATTGGTGTTCAAACCGATGGCGCACATGGACAGCACAATGAAAAATTTGCTGAGGGTTTTGAGCGGCTCGAAGGCTTCTACGGCCACACCCATATTTAAGGCAATAGTGGTGATAACGGAAGCCAGCACAAAGTAAATAATGAAAAAAGGAAAAACGCTTTTAATGCTGTAGCTGCTGCCATTATCAGCGTTTTTTGCATTTTTAGTGGTTAAGTAAGCCAAAACCATGGTGATAGGAATAATTGCCAAGGTTCTGGTGAGCTTCACGGTAACAGCCTTATCCAAAGTTGCAGAGCCTAATTTGTGCATAGAGTCCCAAGTAGCGGCGCAGGCTGTTACGGAGGAAGTATCGTTGACTGCCGTGCCGGCAAAAATGCCGAAGGCCTCGCCGCTGCCGGTGGAAAAGCCTACCAGCATACCTAAAGCGGGAAAGCATAGCGCTGCCAAAACGTTAAAGAAAAAAATTACGGAAATAGATTGAGCAACCTCCTCGTCATCAGCCTTGATAACGGGAGCGGTGGCGGCAATGGCAGAACC
>ULSP01035232.1_pt1 | contig 18312 bp, 13 predicted proteins | sample 1956811 | NCBI WGS metagenome assembly ULSP01 (sample SAMEA4835711, study PRJEB28245) | human gut metagenome | biome: gut microbiome; material: fecal sample | place: Denmark | collected 2008
CTTTCTTGCCATAAAGCACGCCGATACCCATAGGTCCATACATTTTATGACCGCTGAATGCTAAAAAGTCTGCATCCAGCTTCTGCACATCAACTGCCATGTGGGGCGCGCTTTGAGCAGCGTCGATAACTGCCACAGCGCCTGCCTTATGCGCCAATTCAATAGCCTTTTCTATGGGATTTAAGCAGCCTAAAACATTGGAAACCTGCGCCATTGCTACGATTTTAGTTTTAGGCGTAATTATCTGCTCCATAGCTGCTTCCGAAATGCTTCCGTCTGCGCCGCATTCCAGATATTTTACTACGGCTCCCGTCTGCGCTGCTACCATACGCCACGGCAGCATATTGCTGTGGTGCTCCATAATGCTAAGAACAATCTCGTCGCCTGCCTGCAAATGGCTTAGGCCATAGCTGTAAGCAACTAAATTTAAGCTCTCCGTAGTATTGCGCGTAAAAACAATTTCCTGCTCCGATTTAGCGTTAATAAATTTCTGTACGGCAACGCGGGCATCCTCATAAGCGTCCGTAGCCTCCATAGCCAGCTGATACAAGCCGCGCAGCGGATTAGCATTGTGCCGTAAATAAAAATTGCGTTCAGCTTCCACTACACTTAGAGGGCGCTGCGCCGTAGCTGCATTGTCTAGATAGGCTACATCCAACTGCGCCAGCAGAGGAAAATCTTTTTTATAATCTTGTGCCAATAATTCCTTTTCATTCAGCATCGGCAATTACTCCTTCCAGATAGCGTTCCACCAGCTGCACAGTTTCTTCATCGTCAATGCGGCGGCAAATACCTTCAATTTTGGCCTTAGCCATCATCGCAACAGCGTCAGTTTCACTAAAGCCGCGGCTCATAAGATAAAACAGCAACTCCTCATCCAGCCTGCCAATGCTGGCGCCGTGATTGCCCTGCACATCCTCTTCGCTGCACAAAATGAGAGGAATAGACTGGTTTACCACATCATCGCTCAGCAGCAGCACTGTTTCTTTTTCGTCGCCAATAGCTCCGGCGCTGCCATTTTTGAAATCTATAGTACCGCGATAAATCTTACAAGCACCTTCCTGCAGCACGCCGTCGGCAGTCATATTACATGCGGTATTTTTACCGTAATGATTAGCAATAAAATTCATATCCAGGCGCTGTGCCTGCCGTCCATAATAAGCAATGGCAGCGTCAAAGCTAGAATTATCGCCGATAAGCTCCGTGCGCACGCCGTTATAAATTTGCGCGCCGCCAAGCTGCAATTGCAGCACTTCAAAACGCGCATCACCGGCCAAATTGCAGCCAACGTCGTTCAAATGCAAAAAACCGCGGCCTAAAAGCTGCACCTGCACCAGCTTCACCTTAGCATTTTGAGCGGCGGCAATTTTGGTCTGCACCGCCGCCATACCCTTAGCAGAGGCTGTAGAAATATAAGTCATATATACGATTAAATCGCTGTTAGGCTTAGCTTCAATTTCTAAAGTATTATAGCACTGCTGTCCGTCGGCATAACGCAGAGTTACGGCAGCCGTGCTTTTGCCCGCGTCGGCCACCAAATGAATGCGCTGCCCTTCACCCAAGCGCTCCATATCCTCGCCCATACCCGTAGGCAGAGAGGCAAAATCAATGCCGTGCACAGGACAGACATCAGCCTGCACACAGCCGCAGCAGTTTTTGCCGGGAATACGCGGAAGCTGTTTTTTATTTAAACAAACACTGCCCTGTAAAGCTACTTTAGGCTCGCACTTATCCAAGGACGCAGACAGCTCCAGCGAGCTTTCGTTCATGCACAGGCGGTTCCAGGTAGGCGCAGGCAATTTATTAACAATTAAATTTATCTTATCCATGAAAATTTCTCCTTCTAGGCGGCGCTTGAAAGCTAGCCTATACTGCCCTGCATTTCCAGACGAATTAAGTTATTCATCTCTACAGCATATTCCAATGGCAGCTCCTTAGAAACATTATCCGCGAAACCGCTGACAATCATAGCCTTAGCCTCTTCCTCGCTGATACCGCGGCTCATGAGATAGAATACCGCGTCGTCGCTAATACGACCGATTTTTGCCTCGTGACCGATATCAGCGTCGGCCGTGCGCACATCAATGGCAGGAATAGTGTCAGAACGGGAAATATTATCCAGCATCAGGCTTTGGCAGGAAACAGAGGATTTAGCATGCTTGGCCTTATTGGTCACTACCACGCTGCTGCGAAAGGTACTGATACCGCCGCTCTTAGAAATAGAGCGCGTATTGACAATGCTTGTGGTGTGCGGCGCATTATGCACTACCTTGCAGCCGGTGTCAAGATTTTGGCTGTGCCCTGCAAAGGTTACGCCGGTAAACTCGCTGTGAGCCTTCGCTCCGTTTAAAATGCTCATAGGATATAAATAAGATACGTGGGAGCCAAAGGAACCGCTGACCCACTCAATCGTGCCGCCTTCGGCAACTAAAGCGCGTTTAGTATTAAGGTTATACATATTCTTTGACCAATTTTCAATGGTACTATAACGCAGCTTGGCATTTTTGCCCACAAACAACTCTACGCATCCTGCGTGCAGATTGGCAACATTATATTTGGGAGCGCTGCAGCCTTCGATAAAATGCAGGTCTGCGCCCTCGTCCACAATAATCAGCGTATGCTCAAATTGACCTGCACCCTTAGCGTTCAAGCGGAAATAGGATTGCAGGGGAATGGCTACCTTAACGCCTTTAGGTACATAAACAAAGGACCCGCCGGACCAAACAGCGCCGTGCAGCGCCGCAAATTTATGGTCCGCAGGAGGTACCAGCTTCATAAAATGCTCCCGCACCATGTCGGCATAAGGACCGTTCAAAGCGCTTTCCATATCCGTATAAACAACGCCCTGTTCTTCAACCTCTTTGCACACATTATGATACACTATTTCGCTGTCATACTGCGCGCCTACGCCAGCCAGGCTGGTCTGCTCGGCCTGGGGAATACCTAAACGCTCAAAGGTATTTTTAATATCCTCGGGAACATCTTCCCATTTGCCCTGCATAGTAGTGTTGGGACGCACATAGGTAACAATATTATCCATGTTTAAGCCCTCAATAGAAGGTCCCCATTGCGGCATACGGGAAGCGTTATAAATTGCTAAGGATTTCAGACGGAACTCGCGCATCCATTCAGGGTCGTGCTTTTCACGCGAAATCTGTTCAACAATTTCACGAGTTAAGCCTTCCTCAATGCGGTAAGCGTCCTTGTCCTCATTGCGGAAGTCATAAAGACTTCTGTCTATATCTTCAACATAGGTTTTTTCTTCCATAATTCACTCCGTCAACAGTTATTTCTGCAAAAACTGCTCAAAGCCGTGCTTACTGATTTCCTCTACCAGCTCCGGCCCTGCATTTTTAATAATGCTGCCCTGAGCCAAAATATGTGTTTTATCAACATGCAAGGCTTCCAAAATTTTGGTATTATGGGTGATAATCAGCAGTGCGCCGTTGCGGTGCTCCTGAAAGGTTTTTATACCTTGGGAAACAATTTTAACAGCGTCCACATCCAGTCCGCTGTCGGTTTCATCTAAAATCGCCAGCTTAGGATTGAGCATTAACAGCTGTAAAATCTCGGCCTTTTTCTTTTCGCCGCCGCTGAAGCCGGTATTTAAATCGCGCTCGGCATATTTATTATCCATTTGCAGCAGCGCCATAGCCTGACGCAGCTCCTTGCGGAAATCCCACGCTTTAATGCGCACGCCCCGCTGCTGCTCTAAAGCAGTCTTTAAAAAGCTGCTGAGACTGATTCCCGGTACCTCCAAAGGATTTTGGAAAGACAAAAACATCCCTAAGCGCGCGCGTTTATCTACGGACAGCTTAGTAATATCCTCGCCGCCAAATAAAATCGTGCCTTCTGACACGGTATATTTAGGATTGCCCATTAAAGCATATCCCAAGGTAGATTTACCGGCGCCGTTAGGCCCCATCAGCACATGGGTTTCTCCCGGTTTAATATCAAGATCAATACTATGAAGAATTTGCTTGTCCTCCACATTGACCTGCAAATTCCGCACCTGTAATAATTCCTCAGCCATATTTATCCTCCAATCGCCTGCCTAAGCGGCAGGCATTTAATTCCCATTTGTCTAGTATGAATTCATAATCATATTATAGAAGTATTTTAACGGTATTGCAAGAGAGTAAGGCCGCAGCCATGCTATAATTTGCAAAAAGTTTGCAAGTCTCAAGGCGCAGCACCCGTATTTTATTATTATATAACAAAGCGCTGCTTTTTGCTACCTTTAACGCAAGAAAGAAGCATAAAAGCAGCGCTTTCTGCCCTAGAAAAATACTCCCCGCAAATAACGTGCAGGGAGCAACATTTCAGTAAAAATTTTACAGCTTTTTATATAAAATTCTGATAGAGTTAAGCACGCACAACAGTGATACGCCGGTATCGGCGAAAACAGCCGCCCACATGGAAGCGTAGCCCATAAGACCTGCCGCCATAATAATTACCTTAACCGCTAAAGCAAAGATAACATTCTGCCAGGCGATAGCGCCTGTTGCTTTAGCAATGGCCACAGCCTGCGGAACAGCTTTTACTTCACTGTTCATAAAAACTACGTCTGCCGCTTCAATGGCTGCGTCAGCGCCGCTGCCCATGGCCGCGCCTACATCGGCGCCTGCCAGTACGGGCGCATCGTTGATACCGTCGCCCACAAACATTACCGCGCCATATTTATTGCGCAGCAGATTCAGCTCCGTCAGCTTATCCTGGGGCAAAAGCTGCGCTCTTACCTCGTCAATGCCTACGGCAGCAGCTACAGCTTCGGCCTCGCGCTTAGCGTCGCCGGTAAACATAGCAGTTACCAGACCCTGTTTTTTCAAAGCAGACACCGCTTCTTTGGCATCATCTTTGACAGTATCGTTGATGATAATTTGACCAAAATATTTTTCGTTTTCAGCAACCATCACCTCACTGCCACTGACTGCCGCTACATAACCGGTGAAATCAATACCGTAGCGTACTAAAAGCTTGGCATTGCCGCACAATACGCGATGCTGACCAAAAAACACAACCAGTCCTTCCCCGGCAATTTCTTCAAAGCTGTCGGGACGAAGCAGTTCTAAATTTTGCGACTTAGCTGCCGCTACAATGCTGGCAGCAATGGGATGTGTGGAAACGGTTTCGGCACTTGCGGTAAGCTGCAGCAATTTTTCTTCACTGACACCTTGCGCTGCGTTCACTGCCTGCACGGCAAAATTACCTTTAGTTACAGTACCGGTTTTATCCATAACCACGACAGCGATATTTTTCAACGCTTCCATAGCTACGCCGCCCTTAAAAAGGATACCGTACTTGGAGCCTGCGCCGATACCGCTGAAAAACGCCAAAGGCACGCTAAGCACCAAAGCGCAGGGACAGCTGATAACGAGAAAGGTCAGCGCCGTATAAATCCACTTGTTCCAATCTCCAGTTACCAGCGACGGTACAACGGCAGTAAGTACCGCAGCGGCTACCACAAAGGGCGTGTAAATTCTGGCAAAGCGGGTAATAAAACGGTCGATAGTTGGTTTAGAAGCAGCGGCATTTTCTACACTGTCCAAAATGCGCGTAACCATAGATTCTGCCAGCACTTTTTCTACGCGCACCTTCAGCATACCGCTGGTATTTACGCAGCCGGAAACAATTTCGTCGCCATAACCGTGCTTCACGGGCACCGGCTCGCCGGTTACCGGCGAAGTATCTACCAAGCTTTCACCCTCCACTACAACGCCGTCCAATGGAATGCGGTCGCCCACACGCACCAAAAGAATGTCGCCTACATGCGCCTCCTCGGCGGGAATAATTTTTACTTCTTCGCCTACCAAAAGGTTGACCACCTCGGGACGCATATCCACAGCCTCCATAATTTGGCCGCGGCTTCTTTCTACGGCGCGCTGCTCAAAATATTCGCCTACGCGGTAGAAAAACATAACGCCCACGGCTTCTTCCCAAGCCTTAATGGCAAAGGCGCCTAAGGTAGCGACGGTCATTAAAAAGTTTTCGTCAAAAACATTGCCTTTAACGATATTTTTCAAGGCCGTCAACACAATGCGTCCGCCTAATAAAATGTAAGCGAAGATTAGACAGTACATGTGATAGGCTTCGGAAATAATTCCCAGCCATTCGGTAATAATAAAAACCGCGCCGCCTAAAATTATTTCGATTAAGGTTTGCTTTCCACTAAGCGCTGCAAAAAGTCCGCCGGATTTTTTGCGTTCCTCCAGCGCCGGAGCCAAAGAGGGCTTACTGTCTGCCTCAACCAGCACTACGCCTTCTTCCACCTTATCGGTAACGGCCTGCATTTTTGCCAGCAGATTATCATAACTTTTAGCAGTAACGCGCAGCTTTTTCGTAGTAAAAGTTAAAACGGCGCTGTCAATTTCTTCCATTGCATTCAAAGCGCGTTCTATCTTAGCGCCACAATTAGCGCAGTCCAAATTCTGTACTAGGTAAGTGCGCGCATTGCCTTTTGTCAAGGTTGGCTTTTTATCGCGGGGCACAACCTTTACATCCGATTCAATAGAGGTGCAGATTTCCTGAATCAACGGCAGCAGCGCTTCATGGTCAGCAGCGCTCAAACGTAGCTGCTTAGTAGCAAAGCTGATATTGGCATAGGTAACTCCCGGCAGCTCTTTAATTTTGTATTCCATTTTGGCGGCGCAGTTAGCGCAGCCCAAATTTTGCAAAATATAAACCCGCTTCAGCTTATCGGCGTCCGGCATCCGACAGGTGCAGTTGGCTAGGCTTTCGCCGCATACATCGCAATATTCCTCGTGGGGATGGCACAGCTCGCACTGACAATTTTCCGGATGTCCCGGAACATGGTGAGTATGTTCATGCTCGTGATGATGCTCATGACCGCAGCCGCATTCATCGTCATTATCATGCTCGTGAGCACAACCGCATTCATCATCATTATCATGATGATGTTCGTGATGGTCATTGCCGCAGCAGCAGTCAGCGCCGTGTTCATGCGCATGATTATGCTCGTGGATATGAGCACTGCCGTCACCGTGACTATGGCTTGGAACGTGCTTCATGCCTGCATGATTATGATCCTTACCGCAGTGCCCGCAGGTACAGCCTTCCGGATGTATGCTGTAATCTTCCGTGCCTTTGATATGTCCGTTAATATGACTGAAAGCACGCACTGCGTTGGCACCGTTGCGCACATCTTCCAGATCGTGAATAATTTCCTTCATAAAATTTACCGCCTTTCTTATAAATTAGCTTATTCGGCTTTATCACTTATCGCTGTATGAACATTTATTCATACATAAAGGAAAAATTAAACGGAGGCAGGGAGGCTACCGGTTCACAGCTTTTAGCTTTAGCACAGAAGCCTTTACCTCTTTGTCTATTATAACACATGAATGAGTATTCATCTATACATAAATTGCATTTTTGGCAAATTTTTTTGTAATTATTTTGGGAGCTTGGGCGCAGTACCAACCCGCACCCAAGCAAGGAGAAAAAAGGAAATGAAAAAGTCTCTATCAATAATGTAATAATTCTTAATCAGTCATACAGATGGCAGGCCACCCAATGCCCATGCTCTATTTCCTTGAGCTTGGGTTTATTATTGAGACAGTTATCGGTACAATGCTCGCAGCGACTAGCAAAGGGACAGCCCGGTGGCAAATCCAAGGGGCTAGGAATTTCACCCTCAATGGGCTCAATCTTTTCACCGGGGCGGAAATCAACCTTGAAGACCGCCTTCACAAGGGCTCTAGTATAGGGATGCTTGCAGCTTTCTGCAATACGCCCATACTCCAGCCATTCCACCACATTGCCCAAATACATGACGGCCACCTGATGGCACATTAAATCCACCAATCCCAAGTCATGGGCAATGAAAAGATAGGTAATATTCTTTTCCTTTTGCAGGCGGCAGAGGAGTTCGCACACCTTTTCCTGCACGGAAACGTCCAAAGCGGAGGTGGCTTCATCGCAAACGATAATCTTGGGCTCCAGAGCCAAGGCACGGGCAATGCCCAAGCGTTGGCGCTGACCGCCGCTCATGCTGTGGGGATAGCGATCCTTAAAGGAAGCAGGTAGCTCCACCATTTCCAAAAGCTCGACAGCCTTAGCGTCCACCTCACTCTTTTTAATCAAGCCATAATTCTTCAAGGGCTCGGTCAGGATGTCCTTCACCAGCATCTTGGGATTGAATGCTGCCGTGGGATCCTGGAACACCATCTGGATGAGCTTGCGGTCCTGGCGCAGCTCCTCTCCCTTGGACTTCAAAATATCGTGTCCCTCAAAGAGCGCTTCACCTTTGGTGGCAGGCTGAATACGCAGCAAGGTACGCACCAGTGTACTTTTGCCACAGCCGGATTCACCAATAATACCCAAGGTTTTGCCCTCGTAGGCACGCAGAGAAATATCATTGCAGGCCGTAAGCACACGCCCATCGTCCACAGGAAATTGCTTTGTCAAATGCTTGATTTCTAATACCAATTTAGAGTGCTCATAGGCGGGCTTGGTCGCACTATCTTGATTAGGCATAATAACACTTCCCTCCTATGATGGGCACTGCACGTAACAGCTGCTTGGTATATTCATGCTGAGGATTGCCAATGACATCCTCGCGCTTGCCATATTCCACCACTTTACCACCCTGCATAACCATGATTTTGTTGGAAATATAGGAGGCAACACCGATGTTATGGGTGACGATAATGACGGCAACCTTGTATTCATTACGGATATCCACAATTTGGCGAATAATTTGGGCTTGGGTAGTAACGTCCAAGGCACTGGTGGGCTCGTCGGCCAGCAAAATCTTGGGGCTGAAAATCATGGCCATGGCAATACCCACGCGCTGGCGCATACCGCCGGAAAGCTCAAAGGGATAGCAATTCATAATGTTTTCCGGATTGGGCAAACGCACATTGGTCAGCATTTGGCAGGCCATTTCATAAGCCTCACCTTTGGATTTATCTGGCTGGTGGGCTTGGATATAGTCGATGAATTGGGCGCCGATACGGCGAATAGGGTTAATCATATTGCCGCTATCCTGGAAAATCATGGACATTTCGCTGCCATACATCTGACGCCACTGCTCCGGCGTGTTTTGCAAAACATCCTTACCATCAAAGGTAATGGAGCCTGCGCTCACGCGGCCAGCACCGGGCAAGCAACCCATAATGGCGCGGATGACAGTGGTTTTACCACTGCCGGACTCGCCTACAATGGACATTATCTCGCCCTTATCTAATTCTAGGCTAGCACCAGCTACGGTGAGGCGCTCACCGTAGCTGATGTCTAAATCTTTTACTTGAAGTAGCATTAAACTATACCTTCTTCATTAAAATTCATGTTTTTAGTTCTTCGGAGCAATGTCCTTGGTCAGCCAATAATAATCAGCCGGATAAATATTGGCATTTGCTAAACCAACTTTAGATACCATATTAGTCTTAGGATAACCAAAGAACAGAGCTACACCATCATCCAACAGGATTTGTTGCATTTCAATCATGTATTGACGGCGCTTAGCCGGATCAAATTCTACAGCCAGCTTGTCGGACAGAGCATCAAACTTCGGATTGCTGTAGCCGGTGGAATTTTGCGGTTGGCTACCATTGATATTGCTCTTCCAATACCAGTTCAAATAAACCTCCGGGTCACCAGTATTTGCAGTAAGGATGTTGGAAATAATCAGGTCAAATTGGCCCTTGTTGCGCATGGGATCTAGCACGTTGTAGTCCACATTCTTCATATTAACCTTAATACCAATTTTCTTAGCATCTGCTTGAGTTGCTTCAGCGTACAGGGGTAATTCAGCACGACCACTGTAGTAAACAAAGTCTATTTCCAAATTTTTGCCGTTCTTATCCACATAACCGTCGCCATTGGTATCCTTCCAGCCAGCTTCAGCCAAAAGCTTCTTCGCGTTTTCAGGATTATAAGCATTGGGATCCTTCAATTGGTCAAAGCCATAATCCAAGGAAGGAGGAACAGGAGCTTTGCCCGGAATAAAGGTGTCCTTTAACAGCACCTTATTATAGGTAACACGATCCAAGCATTGAATTAGGGCAGCACGCACCTTAGGATCATGCAGGGGCTTGCCCTCATTCATATTAATCTGGGCCAGCACAGTACGAAGGGAGGCAATCTCAGAGATATTGTATTTTGCTTTATCCTTGAACAGCTGCAGGTCGCCTGCTGCAATATTGATAGCAAAGTCGATTTCACCCTTTTGCAAAGCCATAGCACGGGTATTGGGGTCATCAATGGTAGGAATCTCCACATTCTTGAAGGGAACTGCTCCATCCCAATAATTGGGGTTAGCAACCATCACAGCCTTAGCCTTGCTATAAGTTTTAACAGCGTAGGGACCGGTGCAAATGGGGCCCTGCTTCCTGATATCGCGGTCCTTTACCTTGGTATCAATGATAATGAACAGGGGGTCTGCCAGCATGCCAGGTAAGGAAGGAGTGGGTTTTTTAGTTTTAATAATTAAATTTTGTCCGTCAGCCTTAATTTCGGCATATTGGAAGACGGATTGAGCACGGTTGGAAAGCTTAAAGATTCTTTCCAAGGATTCCTTAGCGATTTCAGCAGTCAGCTTATCACCATTAGAAAACTTAACCTTGTCGTTAATATGGAAGGTCCAGGTCAGCTTATCATCGGAAATAGACCATTTATCAGCCAACCAAGGAGTAGCATTCATTTTGTTATCAAATTTCACCAAGCATTCACCCAAACCGTAGCGCATTACTACCCAGCTGCAGAAATTATCTGCAGGGTCCAGGTTATCAGCAAAGTTGGTTACACCAAATTTTACCATATCATTAGTAACATTTGCCTTTTTAGAGCTACCGCCACCGCAGCCCGAGGCTGCCAAAGCTAATACACCAATCATGGCTGCTGCTGCGGAAATTTTAAATAATTTTTTCATATTATGCACTCCTATCTTTTAATATTAACCTTTACTAAAATCGTTCAGAAGGTACCAGCTACAAGGAATAGCGACGACGGTGTATCGGGAATACTCCTAGGAGCTACGACGCAGTAGATGGTGCCTTATGGACGATTTTTTAATCTTTTACATCGTTGCGAGGGTCTAATACATCGCGCAAATTGTCACCCCATAGGTTAAAAATAACTACGGTCACAAAAATTGCCAAGCCCGGGAAAATCATCAGCCAAGGTGCAGTTTGCAGCTGCTGGCGTCCCTCGTTCAACATCAGGCCCCATTCGGGAGCAGGAGGCTGACTACCAAAGCCTAGGAAGGACAGACCTGCTAGCTCCATCATCAGCGCACCGATATCAGCCGCGGCAGTGATAACCATCAAGGGCAGAATATTGGGCAATATATGTACCCACAGAATATGGGGCGGAGTACCGCCATTGACAATAGCTGCTTCAACATAGTCACGACGCTTTACCTTCAGCACCATGCTGCGGGCCAAGCGGGCGTATTTAGTCCAGCTGACGATGGTCAATGCGATAACAGCATTCACCAAGCTACCGCCCATGATACCAGCTACAGCAATAGCCAAAATCATGCCGGGGAAGGAAATCATCATATCGCTAATACGCATGATGACCATGTCCACCTTCCCACCGAAATAGCCGGAAAGAACACCCATACTAGTGCCCACGGTAAATACGAAGGCGACCAAAATCAGTACGCCCGTAAGAGAAGCACGCGCGCCGAAGAGCACACGGCTGAAGCAGTCACGACCAAGCTTATCCGTGCCAAAGATATGAGCACCGGTGGGCTCCATGAAGGCATCCCGCATCACCGCACGGGTGGGGTCGTAGGGAGCAAGCAGCGGAGCAGCCAAGGCAATAGCAAGTAACACTAGCACCAAAATACTAGTAATGGCAAAAGCGCGGTTAGTTTTAAAACCATTTACTAAAGTTTCCATTACTTACCTCACCTTTCTTAAACGGGGATCAAGATGGTTATAGGACATATCTACAACTAGGTTGATCACCATATACATCAATGCAATCCACACTACTACGCCCTGCACTAATTGGAAGTCGCGGTAGGTGATCGCTTCAATAGCCAAGCGACCTAAGCCCGGCCATTGGAAAACCATTTCAATAACAGCGGCACCGCCCAAAAGATTGCCCAGGGACAAGCCCAAGAGGGTAATCAGCGGCAGCATAGCGTTGGGCAGAACCTCCTTCCAGAGAATGTGGCTTTCGGTCATGCCCCTGGCACGAGCGCCTACCACATAATCCTGATGCAGCTCCTCCAAAATAGCTGTGCGCACCTGACGCGTATATTTTGAAGCCATGGCTATGGCTAGGGTGAAGGACGGCATAATTAACGTTTCCAAGCTAATTTCGCCACCAACAATAGGCAAAAGTTCCAACTTTAGGCCCAAAATCCACAGTAGCATAAGGCCTACCCAGAAGCCGGGCATAGAAACACCCATAAAGGTAAAGATCCTTACGATATTGTCTACAACACTACCGCGCTTCACAGCTGAATAAATACCTGCCGGTATAGACACAACCATCATCATAAAAAGTGAGGCCAAGGATAGCAACACAGTTCCTGGAAGGCATTCCCACAGAGCCTCTACCACAGGCTTTTTCACCATGTAGGAAAAGCCTAAATTGCCCTGCAGCGCTCTGCCCAACCAGTCCAAATACTGGAAGAAGAAGGGCTTATCCAAACCCAACTCAGCACGTAGAGCATCAATTTCAGCCTGGCTTATGATAATGTCCTCATTGCCGGCAATCATCTGTCGCACAACATCGCCCGGGGCTAGCATTACCAACGCGAAGGTAATAAAGCTGATACCCAAGAGCACGAGAACGATCTGGCCTATGCGGGCCAGAATTTGTTTTTTCGTCAAAACACATCATCTCCATATATAAAAATAGCCTTTTTCTGCATAGAAACAGAAAAAGACTACATAACGTGCACTATTATGTAATATACTTCTGTCCCAAGCAGAATATATCATACCGAGGCTGCGACCTGGCTAAGCCCATCAAGTAGGCTTCACAGTGGCTGGACCGCTGCGGATTTGCACCGCATTCCCTAATTTACCTCTCTTGCGAGAGCACCTCAGCAGTTGACAACACACAAGTATTGACCAAATAAGCTTATTAGTAATTTTTTAGTTTTATAGTACGATTATATAATAGCACTAATTTTCAATAAAAGCAAGAGTAGTTTTGCTTTATTTTTGCATTTACTTTACATTATTTTCACTTATCGAGTTGCAAATTAAGAAAGCACTACGATAAGGCCATCATCGTAGTGCTTGTAATATCTTTCCTATATAATCTAAATAAAAATCTCTTTAATTAATCCTTTGAGATATGTTGTCAAAACAATGGATTGCGTGAGCATAAAGCCTAAAAGGGCAAGCCACAACCCAGCATTACCCCAAAGTGGCACAAGGAAATACTGCAGCAGATAGAAAACCAGCAAGGCTAGCAGCATCATATTGCGCACCGGGGCCGTGCGTGTAGCGCCACAAAAGACTCCATACAGTACCATGCCCACACCAGCACATACAGGATAAAAGAGTACATAGAGCTCATAGGCCTGAGCCATGGAGATGACCTCTTGAATACTCGTGAACAGGCGAATACAGTGAGCGCTGGTCAGGTAATAGCCTCCCATCAGGAATAGTGCTAACGCCAACAGCCATTTATAGGTCATTTTAATAGTCTCATCAAAAAGCTGTTTATCCTTGCTCCCCACCGCCTTGCCGCTAAAGATAGCAGCGCCATTGGCCATGCCATCAATAAGATAGCTCATGATATCCTTTAGCTGCAGCAGCACCGCATTGGCTGCCAGCACCACCGTACCCAAGGATGCGCCCACGGCAGCGATAATATTATTTACCGTCAGCAAACAGGCCGTGCGAATCATTAAATTGACATTGACCTGTAGCATGCCGATGAACTGACGCCAATCCAAAAGCTCGCCCCAGGGCAGCTTGGAATAATCAAAATTGCCATAGTAATGCATCAAGCCTGCTCCTAATAACGCGCCATATAGCTGACTAAGCAAAGAGGCATAGGCCACGCCCTCTATCTGCAAGTGTAGTCCAAAAACGAAGCATACGCTAAGTAACATATTCAGCACATTCATCGATACCTGTTGAAACACACTTGCTCGCGCTCTTGCTTGCCCCATCAGCCAGCCCAAGGCCACATAATTAAAAAATGTCAAGGGTGCTCCCCAAATTAAAATATAATAATAGCGACGTGTTAAATAATTGACATCAGCCGCAGCGCCAATCATCCCCAAATAACAATCCACTATGGGCCTTTGCAGCACAATGCACAGCAGGCTCACGATTGTGGCCAGCACCAAGGGCTTAAAAAAGGCCAGCATGCCGAGCCGCCTGTCGGCGGCTCCATAAGCTTGGGCCGCATAGCCCGTGGTGCTGACACGAAGAAAGCCAAAAAGCCAGTATAAATTGTTAAACAAAATCGCCCCCAAAGACACAGCCGCAATATATTTGGGGTCGGGAAGCTGCCCCATCACCGCCGTATTAACTGCGCCCATTAGCGGCTGGGTCATAGTGGAAAGCATAAAAGGAATGGTCAAACCCAAATATTCCTTATCCGTAAGCTTCTGCATATTTTTACACCTCACTCTTAATCGGATTTAATTTTATTTACAAAGTTACTCTTGTGTAGAAAGATTATCACATGTTATAATATTGGTCAAGAGTGAAAATCCGCAAACAATCTCATAAGGAGCTGAAATAATGTCCGATACTTTAAAAATTTGTGGCCTGACGGTGGAAAGAGGCCAAAAGCTGCGTACCTTTTTGCCCGTTCCGGACACCAAGGTAAAAATTCCCCTGACTATTATCAACGGCTGCGAGGACGGCCCTACCCTACTGATTACCGCCGGAATTCACGGTGGCGAATATCCCGGCATTGCCGCCGCTATGGAGCTTGGCCGCGACATCGAGCCCGGCGACGTATTCGGCACGCTGATTATGCTGCACCCCGTAAATATTCAAGGCTTTTGGGCGCGCCGCGAAATGATTGTGCCCGAAGACGGCAAAAACCTCAACCGCGTCTTCCCCGGTGACCCGTTGGGCACCTTGGCCGACAAAACGGCTTATTTAATCAGTAGCAATTTTTTCCCCATTGCAGATTTTTACGTGGATATGCACAGCGGCGATATCCATGAAAGCCTGCATCCCTATGTTTATTACCCTGGCCAGCCCACCCCGGAGGTGGAGCGCAAGTCCAAGGCTATGGCTAGAGTGCTAGATATGGAATACATGGTGCGCTCTCTAGCCACTGGCGGCGCTTATAATTACGCCGCCAGCACAGGACTGCCCTCCATTCTCATCGAGCGCGGCGGCGCAGGCCTGTGCCTGCATGAAGACATCGAGGCCTATAAGGACGATGTGCGCAATATTTTGCGCAAGCTGAAGATGTTCTCCCTGCCGGTGAAGCCACGCCACCATTCGCCCAGAGACGTAGAAAACCTTATCTATTTAGAAGCGCTGGAAACAGGCTGCTGGCTCCACCATATTCACAGTGGTGATTTCATGGAGGAGGGTCAGGTCCTAGGCCGCATCACCGACGTTTTCGGTAACACCCTGACCACCTATTACGCTGAGCAAACAGGCGTCATCCTGTACGTTTGCCCCGCCCTCGCTTCACCCAAGGGCACCATTTTAGCTGCCTACGGAACCCTCAAGGAATTTGACGACTAACACTAAACTGCACAAAAGGCTGCTGTTCCTGTACCAACAAGAACAGCAGCCTTTTTAGTGTTAATAGCCATACGAGGGTGTGCATATTAGATTGTCAGCAGATACTCAAGCGCCAAAATAAGAATTGTAAATAATTTTGTACTCACCGCTGCGGCGCAGTTTGGCCAGCGCCTTATTAAATTCATTCGCTAAAGCAATGTTATCTTTAGCAACGGCAATACCTATTTCGTCTGCCAGCAGCTCCTTCTCATCCGCAAATTTTACCTTATCGCCATAACCGTGCGCAATATAAAAACGGGTTACTACGGAAGAAAGCACAGCACAATCAGCTACACCTTCACCGGCAGCTATCAAGGCCGCCTCCGCATCCTTTACCGGCAGCAACTTGGCAGCACCGTTAGCGATAGCCAAATCAGCAGAATAGCTGCCTTCTTCAACCGCTACGGTTTTACCCTGCAAGGAAAATTTGTCATTAGCGTTTTTAGCCACAACAACACGATAGCTGTCTTGCAGATAAGCCTGGGAAAAAGCAGCCTTCTTTACACGTTCGGGAGAAAGAGTAATAGCAGCAATAGCGGCATCGTATTTTTTCATATTAAGACCGGAGAGAATCTCTTTAAAGTCCACATTGATATATTCAACCTTAGTATAACCCATTTCCTTGGCCAGGGCGTTCATCAGGCCGATATCGAATCCGGTATGTACCTTAGTTTTTTCCTGATAATATTCATAAGGCGGAAAATTAGCGTCCGTCGCTACCTTAAGCACCTTTTCTGCGGTCTTTTCTTTCGTCGTGCCGCCGCAGCCGGCCAGCACCATAGCAAACATCACACAAAGCAAAAATACTACAAGTTTCTTCATGAGATATAAACCTCCATTATTTATATTTGTGTGAGAGTGTATGGATTTCCATTGGCTATATTATAGCCAACCTGTGTATACATGTCAATAACTACTCATATATTATTTAAGTAGATACTGAACACTTTTATGATTATGTACAAAAAGCCGAACTGCCTCTCAAGGCAGTCCGGCCGGATATTATAAGCTGTAAAATTGTCTTAATAAGGCTTTTAGGCAATTAGAAGGTAATTTGCAGACGATTCCACAGAACTCTGTCGCTCTTTTCGCTTTCTTTACCTTCAAAATCGTAATAATCCAGCATATACACAATATTTTTAGCCATGGTTACGGTACCGCCTACGCCATAGCCTTTGAAACCTTCGTTGTAGTATTTATCCCAATCGCCGGGTTTCATGGTGTGAGCAATAGTCGTGCCAACACCTTGGTCATAATAGTTACCCCACAAACCCCAAGTGCCGGGCTTGCTCTTATTAGCTCCTTTGTAAGCCAAACCAATTACATAACCGTCGGTATCAGCGTTTTTATAGGTTTTATCATAAAAATCGCTGGCATCCAAATCGGAATGCAGATAAACAGCGGACAAGGTTACATCGCCCATTTTATATGCTGCATTAACATTCCAAATGCCGTTATCTGCGCCGTCTTTAGCATTGGCAGCATGATACTCATTATTACCAACAGCAGTCCAATAGGCATCCGGATCTTCACCATGTTTAACCCATTCAGCATCTTTAAATTGGTCATAGCCAGCGCCCAAGGTCAAATTGCCAAATTTACCGGACAAAGATGCACCCCAAAACTCATCATAGCCATTATCAACAGGCTGACCCCAATATGCGTTCAGCTTGACGTTTTTACCGTAGGTTACGCCGATATATTCGGCAGTATCATCATAAATATTACCGTTGCCCAAATACATATCAGCCTTACCTGCCACAACCTTTAAGCCGCCTAACTTACCGTTTACATAAGCTTGGTTTAACGTGGTTGTTTCATCACCGGAATTATTTTCAATATTTTGGTCGTTTTGAATACGGGCAGTATAGGACCAATCATCATTAATTTGTCCATTAACCCACAAACGGGTGCGCAGACGATGCTTAGCAATATTATCGCCAAAAGCTCCGTCGCGGTCTGCATATTCATAACGAACTTGACCGGTAATTTTTACGTTGTCGGCTTTCTTTTCCAAATTAGCAACACGCACGCCAAGATTATCCAGCTCGTCAGCAAATTCTGCTGCCAGCTTATCCACATTCGCGCCTTTAGCCATTGCTTTGGCAACGATTTGCGCCATTTCGTAGCGGGTCATCAGCTTGTCGCCGCCAAAGGTACTGTCGCCATAGCCTTCGATAACACCGGCAGCAGCCAATTTAGAAATGCTGTCGTAAGCCCAATGGCCGGCAGGCACATCGCTGAACGGATTGGCAGCATAAGCGGAAGCAGTTACGCCCAAAGCCATAGCCATAGCTAATACTAGAGATTTCTTCATACTAAATCACACTCCTAAGAAAATAAGCTTATCAATTCCTCTAAGAGTCCGGTTTCCTGGTTTCCCGTTCTTATCAGAATTAATTACTAGCTAAATTATATATCAGAAAGAATTCTTTTGCAAGTAATTTTATGAAGCTTTTTACTCTTATTCTCTTTATGGATAATATTATAATAATTAAAGACACATCTCCCGTAAGCTTCAATAAAGCTTACAAAAGTTATGATAAAGGCGTGCAAGCGCACGTTTGCGCTTGTTATGATACTTTTCTTGTGGTCAAGAAAAGTATCCAAAAGA